>ERZ824473.3785-NODE-3785-length-14425-cov-3.304036_pt1 | contig 14425 bp, 13 predicted proteins | sample MGYA00519874_ERZ824473 | MGnify/ENA primary metagenome ERZ824473 (study PRJEB31778, sample SAMEA3449151) | human gut metagenome | biome: human gut; feature: human-associated habitat; material: faeces | place: United Kingdom | collected 2010/2012 ... | reverse complement strand
AATTCAACTAACTTAAAATAATCAATGGCACGGCTGTTAAATTTTGACAGGTTAAAAATAAAACTTAAAGAAAGGAATGGTGATATTTTGCGTTATTTAAATAGAAAATCGAATTATGATAAGTATCCGGTGACAAATATTATTGGATATGATGATGGGATTGAGGGATATGAAGCAATTGCAAAAAAAATCTTAGAACATTTAGGTGATAAAAAAATAATAGTTGTAGATTGTTATCCAGGTGTAAACGATGAAGAAGTATTAACAGCATTAATAAAGGGATTAAAACCTGATCGTGTTATTAAAAGTGCTGATATGTTCTCAAAACCTATTATTATTGACGGACTTGAGCTTTACATTGCAAAAATTGAGGGTACAACTCCTGACTCACTTCGTTCAATGGGTGATGAACTTAAAAATAAAGGTGATAATGTAGTTGCTCTTATTGCAGGCGTTAACGGTGAAAAGGCAAACCTTGTTGCTGTTTGCGGCAAAGAGGCAATTGCGAAAGGCGTAAAAGCCGGTGACCTTGTGCGTGAAATTGCAAAAATGGCCGGCGGCGGCGGTGGCGGCCGTCCTGATTCAGCAATGGCAGGTGCTAAAGATATTTCAAAACTGGATTCAGCTATTTCTGCTGTTGAAGATACAGTTAAATCATTGATTAAATAAGAAGGTGTAAAAATGTGTTTGTTTTGTGATATAATTGATGGTAAAATTCCTTCAACTAAAGTTTATGAGGATGATATGATTCTTGCATTTAAGGATATTAACCCTGTTGCACCGGTTCATATTGTTATTGTACCGAAATATCATATTGAATGTGCTAACGGTGTTGATGAAAATAACAGCAAATATGTTGCACATATATTTGAAAAAATACCTGAAATTGCAAAAAGTCAGGGTATTGAATCATACAGAATTATTAACAATTGTGGCGAAGACGCAGGCCAAAGTGTTATGCATCTTCATTTTCACCTTGTTGGCGGTGTGAAGTTAGGAGAGAAAATCATATGAGCGAGCAATATTACACATTAAAAATTGCAGGCCTTGAAAGGCAATTAAAAAAATTTCCGGTTTCTGATACACTCGATATTGCCGCATTTATACTTTTCGGTGATGTTGAACTTACAGAAGCTTGTGCAAGGGACCTTTTGAAGAAAGTTCCCGAGTTTGATTATATCGTAACACCTGAAGCAAAATCTATTCCTTTAGCTTATGAAATGAGCAGACTTTCAGGCAAAAAGTACATAGTTGCAAGAAAAGGTGTTAAGGTTTATATGGACAATCCTATTGAATTTAAGGAAACGAGCCTTACTACACAAAAGGAACAATCACTTTTCCTCGGTCATGAAGACGGTGATTTGATTAAAGATAAAAGAGTTCTTATTGTTGATGATGTTATTTCGACAGGTGAGAGCCTTAAAGCTGTAATCGGCCTTGTAAATGCATTCGGCGGAAATATTGTTGCATCATGTGCACCTCTTGCCGAGGGTGATGCAGGTGAAAGAGATGATATTATCTTTCTTGAAAAGCTTCCGCTCTTCTTTAAATAAATAGTATTTTTTTGTGATTTTTTTATATAATAAGAAAAGGTGATATTTATGCTTAATGACGAAAAGAAAGTTGTAATTGTCGGTGTGGGAATGGTTGGAATGAGCTTTGCTTATGCTCTTCTTAATCAAAATATTTGTGATGAACTTGTTTTAATTGATATTAACAAAGTCAGAGCAAGAGGCGAAGCTGCCGATTTATCTCATGGTCTTCCGTTTGCACCAAGCAGTATGTCAATTTATTCCGGTGATTACAGTGACTGCTCAAATGCAGATTTGGTAGTTATTTGTGCCGGTGCGCCTCAACTTGAAGGTGAAACAAGGCGTGACCTTTTAAAGAAAAATTATGAAGTCTTTAAATCTATTGTTAATCCTATTATTGCAAGCGGATTTAACGGTGTATTTCTTGTTGCATCAAACCCGGTTGATGTAATGACTCAAATTGTATATGAACTTTCAGGATTTCCTGCTAACAGAGTTCTCGGTTCAGGAACAACGCTTGATTCAGCACGACTTCGTCATATGATGAGTGACTATTTTAAAATAAATCCACGCAATGTTCACGCTTATGTTATAGGTGAGCATGGTGACAGCGAATTTGTACCTTGGAGTAATGCTTCAATTTCCGTAATTCCGCTTAATGAGTTTGGAAAAAACAGACCTACTCTTATGGAAGATATGCAGAAAATTGCAGTTGATGTTAAAGAATCTGCTTATGAAATAATTAAGGCTAAAAAAGCCACATATTATGGTATCGGTATGGTTCTTGCAAGGCTAACACGAGCTATATTATTTGATGAAAATTCAATTTTTACCGTATCTTCTTATCTTAAAGGTGAGTATGGTGAAAAGGGAATATATATCGGCGTTCCGTCAGTAGTTAACAGAAACGGTATTCGCGAAATACTTGAAATCGAACTTAATGACGAGGAAAAAAATAAATTTGCTGAATCGGCAAAAATCATTCACGAAATGGTTGATGAAATTGATTTATAATTTGGAGAGCAACAAAAAAAGCGGCATAAAAGATATTATTGATTTTTGCATTCCAATTGTTATTGCTGTTGCATTAGCTTTGTGTCTGAGAACTTTTGTTTTTGCAAACGCTGTTGTGCCAACCGGTTCAATGCTTAATACAATTCAGGAGGGGGATAGAATTATTGCAAGCCGCCTTGCTTACAATAATAACGACCCTGAAAGGTATGATATTATTTTGTTTCATTATCCTGATAATGAAAAGGAAATTTATGTTAAGCGTATAATCGGACTGCCGGGTGAAACGGTACAGATAGTAAACGGAGTTGTGTATGTAACTAAAACTGACGGTAAAACCATTCAGCTTGATGACAGCTTTATTACTACCGGTACTCCTTACGGCGATTTTGGCCCGTATGAAGTGCCTGAGGATAGTTACTTTATGCTTGGGGATAACAGAAACAATAGTAAAGATTCACGGTATTGGAAAAATACATATGTAAAAAAAGATAAGATAATCGGCAAAGTAAAATTTAGATATTACCCGTCAATAGGTAAAGTTGAATAATAAAAACGGTTCTTGTATTTGATACAAGAACCGTTTTCTTTATTTTATTGATTATTTTCAAGTACATATGTACCGCTTGCCATTACAGCAATGGCATAATCGCCGAATTTAAAATAATTCTTAATTGAATCTGTAAAGTTAAGATAGTCTGAAACAGTATAATTATTTCCGTTAATTTTTCTGACCTTGTTATTATCACAGCAAACAAAAAGGTCGTCACCTTCAAGGCTTATATGAGTTGGATTTAAAAATGTGTCGGTTTCTTTGCCGCCTATTCTTAAATCAACGCTCATATTTTGGCTTGAATATCTAATAACACAGTTTTCATTAGGGCAAACACTCCAAAAATACTTACCATCAAGTGCCAGGTGTTTAACCGGCTGGTCGTGATATTCAAATGTACCGTTCCATTCAAGCTCGCCGTCACGGTCAAATATACCTGCTTCACCGTTTGGAAAAACAGCAAGTACACGCCTGTCATATAATACTCCTGCATCGCATTGTACGAAGTTAGGCATTATTTGGCTTATTCTGTTAAAATTTGAGCCGAACTTTTTCAGTAAATAAGCATTCTTTGTTAAAACATCAATGCTCTTTGTTTTAAAATTTACAACGGAATATTGAACTTTATACTGTGTGCCGTTTGGAAGTGGCAATTTCTCAACAATAATTACGGATTCATCATTATATTTAATTACATCGGCAATATCTTTTGTGCTGATTAACTGCAATATTATTCCTCCGATTTGTCGAGAGAAGTATTTGTGAGATAACCAAGAGTCAATAAACTATCCCTAAGATGTACATTTTCAACTATCACACCGGGATGTGCCATGGCTATATCATAGTTTGAAAAGTTCAAAAAGCTCTTAATTCCAACTTTAACAAGTAAGTCAGTGATTTCTTCCATATCTGTTGACGGAATACAGGTTACTGCGCAAGTAGGGGCGTTATCAATACAAAAGTTTTCAAGGTAGTTTATATTTCTTACGGGAATACCTTTAATCATATTGCCGCAGATGGCTTCGTTTTTATCAAAAATACCGATAAGTTTGAAACCGCTGTTTTTTGAAAACATTTTGTTTGTGATAGCTTTACCCAAGTTACCAGCGCCGATAAGTATGGTTTTAATTTCTTTGTCTACGCAAAGGATTTCACCGATTTTGGCATGGAGTTCCGGTACATTATAACCGTAACCCTGTTGACCAAATCCGCCGAAACAGTTGAAATCATGCCTTATTTGTGAAGCGGTAAGCCCCATTCTTGCTGCAAGTTCTTTTGAGCTGATTCTAACTATTCCGTTATCTTTAAGTGATTGCAAGAATCTGTAATATCTCGGAAGCCTTTTGATAACGGATATAGATATATCATCTTTATTTTGCATAATATTCCTCTCCTGAATTTCTGTAATAAAGATATACTATTTTGTCATTTCAGTGATAGTTTCCATTACATAGTTACCGAATTCGCTGCAAGTGCAACCGTCACTTCTGCCGGTAACAATAAGCTTCTTTTCTTCAAGCATACATTTATCAAGTGCAGCTTCAAGAGCATTTGCTTGCTTTTGGAAACCAATGTGTGAAAGAAGCATTACTGATGCACGAAGCATTGAGCAAGGGTCTGCATATTGACCTCTGCCTTCTTTAATCATACGAGGTGCTGAACCGTGAACAGCTTCAAACATAGCATATTTTTTACCTATATTAGCTGAACCTGCTGTACCTACACCGCCTTGGAATTCGGCTGCTTCATCAGTGATGATGTCACCATAAAGGTTTGGAAGAACAAATACTTTGAAATCTTTTCTTCTTGCCGGGTCAATAAGTTTAGCTGTTGTAATATCAACATACCAGTCGTCTGTTACAATGTCAGGATATTCCTCGCCGATTTTTTGTGCTGTCTTGAGGAATTTACCATCAGTTGTTTTAATAATGTTTGCTTTTGTAATGATAGAAACTTTGCCCTTGTTATTCTTCTTTGCATATTCGTATGCAAGGCGGGCAATTCTTTCACAGCCTTCCTGTGTTGCTACCGTAAAGTCAACAGCAAGGTCGTCTGTAATGTTTAATCCGTATGAACCGATAGCGTATCCGCCCTCGGTATTTTCTCTGAAAAATGTCCAGTCAATGCCTTCTTCAGGTACTTTTACAGGTCTCATATTAGCAAAAAGGTCAAGCTCTTTTCTCATAGCAACATTAGCCGATTCAACATTTGGCCATGGGTCACCGGCTCTCGGTGTTGTTGTAGGGCCTTTAAGAATAACATGGCATTTTTTAAGTTCTGCAAGTACATCATCAGGAATTGCTTTGTTGCAAGCTGCACGGTTTTCAATGGTTAAACCGTCAATTTCTTTAAACTTAACTTTGCCGCTTGCAACTTCGTCTTTAAGTAAAAACGCAAGTACTCTTTCACTTTCTTTAGTAATGATAGGGCCGATACCGTCACCGCCGCAGATACCGATAACAATGGTATCAAGTGCGTCATAATCGGTAAATTCTTTATCTTCTTTAATCTTTTTGGCTCTTGCAAGCTGTGATTCCATAAGCGCACGGAATTTTTCAACAGCTTCGTCAATGATTTTTGCATCGTCTGCCATAATAATATCCTCCGATATGTTATATTATTTGTTTATTTCTCTAGTGTAATCAAGAAGTCCGCCGCAAATAAGCATAGCTCTTTGTCTGCTTGAAAGGTGAGAAGAATCAAGCTGATATTCTTCACCCTTTGTAATGTTTTTAAGTACAACAGGCTTGTTGTTTTCAATTGCATCTTTAATGTTTGGAAGTGAAAGCTCGTCCATTTGGTCAATCTTATCATAATCTTCTTCATTAACAAAGGTGAATGGCAAAATGCCTGCGTTAACAAGGTTTGCAACATGAATTCTTGCGAATGACTTTGTAATAACAGCCTTAACACCAAGATAAAGAGGAACGAGTGCTGCATGCTCTCTTGATGAACCTTGGCCATAGTTTGCACCGCCGATTATAAAGCCCTTGCCCTCAGCCTTAATTCTTTCAGGGAATGTTTCATCACATACAGCAAAGCAGTATTGTGAAAGGTGAGGAATGTTTGAACGATAAGGAAGAATTTTAGCACCGGCAGGCATAATATGGTCGGTAGTGATGTTATCACCGACTTTAAGTACAGCCTTTGCAGTGATTTCTTCAGGAAGTTTTTCTGTTTTTGGGAAAGGTTTAATGTTAGGGCCTCTAAGAACTTCAACCTTGTCTGCATCTTCCGGTGAAGCAGGTGGTTCAATCATATTGTCATTAACAATAAAGTGTTCCGGCATTGAGATTTCAGGTGCATCACCGAGTTGCCTTGGGTCTGTAAGATAACCGGTAAGTGCAGATGCAGCGGCAACTTCAGGCGAAACAAGATAAATCTGTCCGTCTTTAGTTCCTGAACGACCTTCAAAGTTTCTGTTAAATGTACGAAGTGATACACCGCCTGAATTAGGTGATTGGCCCATACCGATACAAGGGCCGCAAGCTGATTCAAGAATTCTTGCGCCGGCACTGATCATATCTGAAAGCGCACCGTTTAAAGCAAGCATATTAAGAACCTGCTTTGAACCCGGAGCAATGCAAAGTGAAACTGAAGGGTCAATTGTTTTACCCTTGAGGATTGAAGCAACTTTCATCATATCAACAAATGATGAGTTTGTGCAAGAGCCGATAGCAACCTGATCAACTTTGATTTTGCCGATTTCATCTGTTGTTTTAACATTATCCGGCATATGCGGGCAAGCTGCCATCGGTGTGAGTGAGCAAAGGTCAATATCAATTACTTCATCATATTGTGCGTCATCATCAGGAAGAATTTCAGTCCAATCATCTTCACGGCCTTGCGCTTTAAGGAAAGCGAGAGTGATTTCATCTGAAGGAAAGATTGATGTTGTAGCACCAAGCTCCGCACCCATATTTGTGATAGTAGCTCTTTCCGGAACGGAAAGTGTTTTAACACCTTCGCCGCCGTATTCAATTATTTTGCCTACGCCACCCTTAACGCTCATGATTCTGAGAACTTCAAGGATAACATCTTTTGCTGAAACCCAAGGTTTAAGATAACCTGTAAGGTTAATTCTTGTCATTTTCGGCATTGGAATATAATACGTGCCGCCGCCCATAGCAACAGCAACATCAAGTCCGCCTGCACCCATAGCAAGCATACCGATACCGCCGCCGGTAGGTGTATGGCTGTCAGAACCGATAAGAGTTTTGCCCGGAATACCAAATCTTTCAAGGTGTACCTGGTGGCAAATACCGTTACCCGGCCTGCTGAAATAAATACCGTGTTTTTTGGTTACAGATTGGATGTAACGGTGGTCATCGGCATTTTCAAATCCTGTTTGTAATGTGTTGTGGTCAATGTATGCAACAGATTTTTCGGTTTTAACTCTGTCAACACCCATAGCTTCAAATTCAAGATAAGCCATTGTACCTGTTGCGTCCTGAGTTAAGGTTTGGTCGATTCTTAAACCAATTTCAGTACCGACTTTCATTTCACCTTCAACAAGGTGAGCCTTAATAAGCTTTTGCGCAATAGTAAGTCCCATTGTTAAAAAGTCCTCCTAATTGTTAATAAAATTATCAAAAGATATTTTATTACAAATGAACAACATTGTCAATGAAAAAAGGGTAACAATCTTTTTAATAATATATTAACTATTATAATAACTATTTTATATTGAAAAAACATTAAATTTGTGATAAAATATCCTATTATATTGGGATGTTTCGGGCAAAATACATTTGAGGTGTTGATTTTGCTTGAAAATACTAAATGTGAAAATGAACAAAATGATGACGAAAAAGAAACGAGTGATACCGCGTCTGGTTCGAATGATTTTGAAACCGGCTCAATAACCGTTTCAAAAGACGGTCATTTTATTCATTGTTTGACTATAATAGGTCAGATTGAAGGGCATTATATTCTACCGAGCCAAAATAAAACTACTAAATATGAGCATGTAATTCCGCAACTTGTTGCTATTGAAGAAAGCAAAGAAATTGAAGGCTTGCTTATTATTTTAAATACGGTTGGCGGTGATGTTGAAGCAGGACTGGCGATTGCTGAGCTTCTTTCAACTATGAAAACACCGACTGCATCATTGGTACTCGGCGGCGGGCATTCAATCGGTGTGCCGCTTGCGGTAAGCTGTAAAAAAAGTTTTATTGTACCCAGTGCCACTATGACTGTGCATCCCGTTAGGATGAACGGTCTTGTATTAGGCGTTCCGCAAACATTATCATATTTTGAAAAAATGCAGGATAGAATTGTTAATTTTGTGGTTAATAATTCGTCAATTGAAAAGAAAAGTTTTAAAAATTTGATGATGAAAACAGGTGAACTTGTTATGGATGTGGGAACTGTTCTTGACGGGGAGGATGCTGTTAACTGCGGCTTGATTGATGAACTCGGCGGATTAAGTGATGCACTTGATTTTTTAAATAAAATGATAGAGGAGAAATAAGATGCTTTGGACTATAATAAATGAAGCTGATGTGTTTTATTCTCCCAAATCTATATGTGAAAATAACGCTGTACGCTCCAGTGACCCGTACAGCTATATAAAAACAGGTTATCATTTGGATAACGCTGGGCTATTTGGAGGAATTGATAATGTGGATTTTAACATCAATCTTTCAGGCAATAGGGCAGGCACTGACTTGGGTGCTCCCCGTATCTGAAAGCGGACATTCGGTAATATTTCATAATTTTTCGGGTAGGTTTTCAAACGCTTGTTCTCAACTTACAGGCGTTGTACATATCGGTATTGCGATAGGTCTTTTTATTGCATTTTACAAGTTATTTGTAAATTTATTCAAAAATTTCTTTGGTACATTTGATGATATTTTTCACAAAAAACTTGATTTGAAAAATATCACACCGCAAAGAAACTTTATGTATATGACCGTACTTTCATTTATGTTTTTTATCATATATGCTATTCCGGCAGGAAAATACGGAAACTTCTATATGGTCTTTCACAGAACCTCGTTTAACAAAACTATACTCGGCGAAGGAATATGTATGGCTCTTTTAGGTGTTTTACTTATTGTAACAAATACGCTTATAAATTCCAGCAGAAACAAGCTTCCTGATTGGGCAAATGCCATTATACTCGGTTTGATTGCTTTTCTTGCATTGCCGACGGGCGGATGTTCATTTATGGGTGCGATTTTTGCATTTGGTATTTTACTTGGAATGAGCCAAAAATACGCAATTCGTTATGCAGTTACTATGTCTGTTCCGACTCTTATTGTAATGGGTATTGTTGAACTGTGTATTGCTGTAACAAAGATAAATATTTTCTCTGCGTTAATCGGTATTATCGTATCGGCAGCAATTTCATTTTTTGCAGTTAAACTGTTTATTTTTATTGTTAATAAAAAGGCGCTTAACTATATAGCGTATTATGATATTTCAATTGGTGTAATAAGTGCTATTATAGGCGCTTTTCAACTTGTAATTAAATAATAAGAGGTAATTATGGCAAATAAAAAAACTAATAAGAAAGTTACAAATAAAAAGCAAAGTTCCGGCAAGCGTAATTCTGCCGGCAGCAAAAGTATTGCAAATTATGCCGATACAATTCGCGTTACCGAAATTGTAAGCGTTGCGGTATCGGTTATCCTATTCTGCCTTGCTATTGTATCAGGCAACGGTGCTTGGAATGTTATGCATAATGTATATGTCGGTATCTTCGGTATGTTTGCCGGTATAGTATTGCCGCTTTTGACAATTGTTGTTACAGTTATATTTTCAGCTAAAGGTGATGAAGTATACGGCTATACTGCAAAGATAATAGAAGCCTTTGTAATGGTTTTTATTTTGGCTACATTTATTCATGTTGTAAAAAATACAACAGGTGATTCATTTAAAGAAACTGTAATAAATTGCTATCAGTCAGCAAGTTATGAATTTAATGGCGGTTTTATTGGCGGTGTGTTTGGCTGGTTGCTTCTTACTCTCGGCAAAGCACCGGCTATTATTATAAGCGTCGTTCTGTTTATTGTTGATTTGCTCCTTATTACAGGGCTTACAATTTTTCAGTTTTTAGCAGGCACGGTAAAACCGGCTAAAGCTACATATGATAAAGTTGCTCCTGTTATTGAAGAGAGAATTGAAAGGCGCAGGATGAGTAAGGAAAACATTGATGTTCCGCTTGATATTGAAGCGCCGGATGAAGAAAAGAAGCCAAAATCAAAAAAGAAAAAAGAAATTTCTCACGATGAGGAAATGACTAAAGTCCCTAAAGAGATAATTGATGAAATAAACAGAGAAAATTCTAATATCGAACTTCTTAAAAACGCCACACCTAAAAAGGAAGAAAAAAAGCCGAAATCAATTGATGAAATAGTTAAAGATGCTTCAGAGGATAAACCAAAAGAAAAAAATCCAGAAAAGAGTGAAGATTTTACAGTTTCGAAAGAAGCAATGGAATCAGGTGTAAGTGATTATAAGCTTCCACCTGTTGAACTTTTAAGTCAGCCAACTAAAAAATCAACTGCCGATATAAGCGGCGAGTTAAAAGAAAATGCTCAAAGGCTTATAGAAACACTTCGCTCATTTAATGTAAATGCAACTATAACAGATATTTCACGCGGTCCTACCGTTACACGATATGAGCTTAAGCCGGCAGCAGGTGTGCGTATTTCTAAAATAACAAATCTTGCTGATGATATTGCGCTTAATCTTGCTGCTACCCATGTTAGAATCGAAGCTCCTATTCCGGGCAAAGCTGCGGTAGGTATTGAAGTGCCGAATACTGTTAAAAACACAGTATCAATGCGTGAACTTATTGACACCCCTGAATTTAACGAGCAGCGCTCACTTCTTTCGGCAGGTATAGGTAAAGATATTGCCGGTAACTGCGTTTATTGTGATATTGCAAAAATGCCGCATTTACTTGTTGCAGGTACAACAGGTTCGGGTAAATCTGTATGTATGAATTCAATTATCGCTTCTATCCTTTACCGTGCAAAGCCTGATGAAGTTAAGTTTTTAATGATAGACCCTAAGCAAGTTGAATTTTCAAAATATGCAAATATTCCGCATCTTCTTGTTCCTGTTGTAACTGACCCGAGGAAAGCTGCCGGTGCGCTTGGCTGGGCTGTAAGCGAAATGCTTCAGCGTTATCAAAAGCTTTCGCAAATCGGTGTGCGTGATATTGAAGGATACAATAAATATGTTCAAAAGCACGAAGATATGGAAATAATGCCTAAAATCTGCATTTTTATTGATGAATTTGCCGATTTGATGATGGCAGCACCTAAAGAAGTTGAAGATTCAGTATGCCGTCTTGCACAAATGGCGCGTGCAGTCGGTATGCACCTTGTTATTGCAACGCAAAGGCCTTCAGTTGATGTAATCACAGGTCTTATTAAAGCAAATATTTCATCGCGTATTGCACTTACTGTTTCTTCGCAAATTGACTCGCGTACAATTCTTGACGCTTCAGGTGCTGAAAAGCTTTTAGGTCACGGCGATATGCTCTATAATCCTATCGGTGCTTCAAAGCCTGTTCGTGTTCAAGGTTGCTTTATTTCTGATGAAGAAGTTGAAGCACTCTGTGATTTTGTTAAAAATCAGGGTGAAAGCCAATATGATGAAGAAATTGCCAAGGAAATTGAAGCTAAAGCAGTTCAAGATAAAAAGTCATCACCGTTTGAAGATGACGGTGACGGTGAACAGCTTGATGTTCTGTTTGATAAAGCAGTTGATATTGTACTTGAAACAGGTACCGCTTCAACTTCGTTTTTACAGCGTAAACTTTCAGTAGGTTATGCGCGCGGTGCTAAAATTATTGACCAACTTGAAGATAAAGGTATTATCGGCCCTGCAAACGGTTCAAAGGGCAGGGAAATACTTATCAATCGCCAGCAATGGCTTGAAATGCAGGCGTATTCATCAAGTCAGCCTTTTACTGCTGAAAATACAGAACAGATGTCATTTGACAAGGAAGATGCCTTCGATGACGGAATTGTTTCTGAAAACTATGATGATTTAGACTGAGAGTAGTCTTGAAATATGATTTGTACAGATGTATAATGTTTGAGGAGATATATGAACGATTTTCTACCTATAAATAAAAAAGAAATGCTTGAACGCGGTTGGCAGGATGTTGATTTTGTTTTCGTTACAGGTGACAGCTATGTTGACCATCCGTCTTTTGGTGTAGCGATTCTTACAAGACTTCTTGAAAATAAAGGGTACAGAGTTGCGGTATTAAGTCAACCTAATTGGAAAAATGACGGCGATTTTACACAGTTTGGCCGCCCGCGTTTGGCCTTTATGGTTACAAGCGGTAATATTGATTCTATGGTGGCACATTATACTGCGGCTAAAAGATTAAGGCACGATGATGCTTATACTGCCGGCGGTGTTGCAGGCAAAAGGCCTGATAGGGCAGTTATTGTTTATTCAAATATTATTAAGAGGATTTATCCCGATTGCCCGGTTATTATTGGCGGACTTGAAGCGTCACTGCGCCGTTTTGCTCATTATGATTATTGGGATGATAGTATCAGACCGAGTATTCTTATTGATTCAAAAGCTGATTTACTTACTTTCGGTATGGGCGAAAAGCAAACCGTTGAAATTGCTAAAAGACTTGACAGCGGCGAAAATATTGCCGATATGCACGATATTTTAGGTACATGCTATATTTGCCCGAATAATGAAACACCATATGACGGTGTTGAAGTGCCAAGCTTTGATAATGTGGTTAACAGTAAAAAAGAATACGCTAAATCTTGCAGAATAGAGCAGGATGAGCAAGACCATATTCGCGGCAGACTCATTAAACAAAAGCACGGCAAAATTATGCTTGTTCAAAATAAGCCAATGCCGCCGCTTACGCAAAGTGAACTTGATAAAGTATATTCATTGCCATATGCAAGGGCATATCACCCGTCTTATGAAAAACTCGGCGGGGTTCCGGGAATAAAGGAAGTTGAGTTTTCAATCACTCATAACCGCGGATGTTTCGGTGCTTGTAATTTTTGCTCAATTGCATTTCACCAAGGAAGATATGTTACATCACGCTCTAAAAAAAGTATTATTGCCGAAGCTGAAAAACTTACTCATATGCCTGGATTTAAAGGCTACATACACGATGTAGGCGGGCCTACCGCAAATTTCAGAAAACCATCTTGCACTTTTCAGGAGAAACACGGGCTTTGCAAGGGCAAAAAGTGCCTTGCGCCTAAACCTTGCAAAAATTTAAGTGTTGACCACAGTGAGTATCTTGATATTTTGCGCCAAGTTCGCTCACTTCCAAAAGTTAAAAAAGTGTTTATAAGAAGCGGTATCAGGTATGATTATTTGCTTGAAGATAAAGACGATACATTTTTTAAAGAGTTAGTTGAACATCATGTATCAGGCCAATTGAAAGTTGCGCCGGAGCATTGCAGTGCATCTGTACTTGATAAGATGGGAAAGCCACATATTGAAGCTTATATCAAGTTTTCGCGCAGGTATTTTGAATATACCGGAGAAATAAATAAAGAGCAATATCTTGTTCCTTATCTTATGTCATCGCATCCGGGTTCAACACTTGATGATGCAATTGAGCTTGCATTGTTTTTAAAGAAAAATCATATCAGGCCAGAGCAGGTGCAGGACTTTTATCCGACTCCGGGTACAATTTCAACCTGTATGTTTTATACGGAACTTGACCCATATACTATGGAAAGCGTATATGTTGCAAAAAGCGAGCATGATAAAGCACTTCAAAGGGCATTACTTCAATACTTTAATCCTAAAAATCAAAGGCTTGTTGAAGAAGCGTTAAGAAAAGCTAAAAGATATGATTTAATAGGATATGACAATAAATGTTTAATCAAGCCTGCAAAACCGTCACATTCAGTTAATCAAAACGGCAGAAATCAGAACAGAAACTTTAATAAAAATAAAAAATATTCTATGTCAGGTAAGGGCAAAAGAAAATGAATTCATCACACAGACAAGCGTCAATAATTATCGGTATCGGGCTTATTGTTGTTTCAATAGTTCTGGTTATTTACGCATTTAAATTGCCTAAAGTCAATAACCTTGAATTAGAAGATTACAGCAGTTCGACTGTTACATCGGCTGTTTCATCAACCGATGATAATTCGACTGCTTTAGAAAAGCAAAATTCAGTTGTTGATAAAACTACGGTTATTAACGAAACACAGTCACAGCAAAATGTTCTTACAACTAATGTGGAATATCCGATAAACCTAAATTCATGTTCGCTTGAAGAATTGACTACTATTGACGGTATCGGTGAAACAAGGGCGCAGGCAATATTGGATTATCGTGATTACCTTGGCGGATACAC
>ERZ824473.3783-NODE-3783-length-14435-cov-4.925174_pt1 | contig 14435 bp, 14 predicted proteins | sample MGYA00519874_ERZ824473 | MGnify/ENA primary metagenome ERZ824473 (study PRJEB31778, sample SAMEA3449151) | human gut metagenome | biome: human gut; feature: human-associated habitat; material: faeces | place: United Kingdom | collected 2010/2012 ... | reverse complement strand
CGTTCGACGCCGGGGCGTATTCCAGCGCCATGTTTTCGGTCAGGAAATAGAGCGATCCGCCCGTCACCCCGGCCGCGGCCAGCATCGCTTCGTCGCGCCATCCGTCGGCCCGCAGGCGGCCTTTCGACAGGGGCCAGATGCAGACGTAGGCCAAGGCGAAACGCAGCAGGAATATCTCCGCAGGCGTCAGCGAATGGGCGATCAGCACCTTCGTCGATACGAACGTCGCGCCCCATACCGCCACGGTGAACAGCGCCGCAAAATGGTACTTGTATTCGGTATATTTTATCATACGGCCCCAAAAATACAGATTTTTTGCCGTCCGGGCGCAAATCTTAATTCTTAATTTCCGATTTTCAATTCTTTTTTCCTATCTTTGCGTGCTATTGTGCGTAATGACAATAATTACAACAAATAATAACAAAATTTTTCAACTCAAATGCAAAGTAAAGGTGCTATTAAATTACTCGCGGTCCTTTTGGCTCTTGCGTGTATTTACCAGCTCTCCTTCACGTTCAAAACGCGGAGTGTAGAGAAAAAAGCGGCCGAGTACGCCGCGCAGTTCCCCGTCGGACAGCAGTCCGAGGCGGAGCAGCATTACCTCGATTCGGTCCAGAATGTCGGGGTCTATAACCTCGGATTCAAGAAATTCACCTACAAGGAGTGTAAGGAGAAGGAGCTGAACCTCGGTCTGGACCTCAAGGGCGGTATGAACGTCATGCTGGAAGTGCAGGTCGAGGACGTCATCAAGGCGCTTGCCGGCGACAGCCAGAACGACCCCGCATTCGTCGAAGCCATCGCCGAGGCGAACGCCGCGCTGAAGGAGGGCACCTCGAAAGACTATATCTCCGACTTCGTGAAGGCTTACCAGCGTCTCTCCAACGGCGGTTCGCTGGCGGCGGTTTTCGTCAGCCCCGACCGTAAGGACATCACGCTCGAAAGCTCCGACGCCGACGTCGAGAAGATCCTCAAGCGCGAGACCGACGCCGCCATCGCCGCGTCGTTCAACGTGCTCCGCAGCCGTATCGACCACTTCGGCGTTACGCAGCCCAACATCATGCGTCTGCCCAACTCGCACCGCATCCTGGTCGAGCTGCCGGGCGTGAAGGAGCCGCAGCGTGTGCGCGACTTGCTGCAGGGTACCGCCTCGCTCGAATTCTGGCTCACTTACGACGCCCGCGAGGTGCTTCCCGCACTGGCCGCCGCCGATAAGTTCATCAAGGCCGAGCTGAGCGAAGCTCCCGCCGCAGGACAGCCCGAAGTCGCTTCCGTCGAAGCAGCTGCCGCCGCCGGGACTCCCGCAGGCGAAGCCGAGGGCCTTCTTGCCGAGATCGGCTCCGACACCACGGCTGTTGCCGAAGCCGAGCACACCGACCGTTACGACCGTGCGAAGAACCCGCTCTTCGCGGTTCTCGATCCCGGTTTTGCGGGCGGCGCCGCCATCGGTGCGGCCTACAAGGCTGACATGGCTGCCGTAAACGAATATCTGGCCAATCCTGCGGTCCGCGAACTCTTCCCCGCCGACATCGCCTTCAAGTGGGGCGTCAAGGGCGACGACAAGATCGACGGCCGCTTCTACCTCTATGCGATCCGCATCTCGACGCCCGACGGCAAGGCTCCGCTTGACGGCAGCGTTGTGACCGAAGCCCGCGAGCAGTACGCCCAGCGCGGCGCCAACGCCGTGGTTTCGATGTCGATGAACGGCGAAGGCACGCAGGAGTGGGCGCGTCTGACGGGCGAGAACATCGGCAAGTGCATCGCCATCGTTCTCGACGGCTACGTCTACTCGGCTCCCCGCGTGAACACCAAGATCGACAAGGGTTCTTCCGAAATTTCGGGCGACTTCACCATTCAGGAAGCCAAGGACCTCGCCAACGTGCTCAATTCGGGTAAGGTTCCCGCGCCCGCCAAAATCATTCAGGACACCGTCGTAGGTCCCTCGCTGGGACAGGAGTCGATCAATGCGGGTATGCTCTCGTTCCTGATCGCCTTCATCCTCGTCCTGCTCTACATGGGGCTGTTCTACAAGACCGCAGGCTGGATGTCCGACATCGCCCTGCTTACCAACGTCTTCCTGCTGATGGGCGTTCTGGTGTCGTTCGGCGCCGTGCTGACCCTGCCGGGTATCGCCGGTATCGTGCTGACGATGGGTATGGCCGTCGATGCCAACGTCATCATCTACGAACGTATCAAGGAGGAGCTGCGCGGCGGCAAGGGGCTCTCGCTGGCCATCAAAGACGGTTTCTCGAAAGCCTACTCGGCCATCATCGACGGTAACCTGACGACCATCATCACCGGTATCGTCCTCTTCATCTTCGGCAACGGTCCCGTGCAGGGCTTCGCCACGACCCTCATCATCGGTATCATCACCTCGTTCTTCAGCGCCGTGTTCATCACCCGTCTCTTGATCGAGTGGATCGTCGCCAAATGGGGCAATATCTCCTTCTCGCGCAAGTGGTCCGAGAATTTCCTTACCAATACGCATTTCGACTTCATCCGCGTCCGCAAGGTCGGTTATACCGTCGCTGTCGCGCTGCTCGCGCTGTCGTGCATCTCGTTCGTCGCCCGCGGTCTGAACCTCGGCGCCGAGTTCACCGGCGGCCGTGCCTACGTCATCCGCTTCGACAAGCCCGTTTCTGCCGAGGAGGTTCGTCAGAATCTGGGTCAGGTCTTCGCGCAGCATGCCGACGCCGACGCTTCGGCGATCAGCTTCGAGGTGAAGCAGTACGGCAACGAGAACCAGATGCGCATCGTGACGCAGTACCGCTACGACGACACGTCGGACGAAGCTACGGCCGAAGTCGAGCAGATCATCTACGACGCCATGAAGTCGCTCTACTCCTACGACATTTCGTTCGAGCAGTTCCGCAATACCCAGACCGACGTCAACGGTATCCTGACGGCCGACAAGATCGGTCCCTCGATCGCCAAGGACATGACGTGGAACGCCATCTACTCGGTGTTGTTCTCGCTCATCGCCATCGGTCTCTACATCACCTTCCGCTTCAAGCGCTGGCAGTGGGCTTCGGGCGCCACGATCGCCCTCGCGGTCAACGCCCTGTTCATCATCGGTCTCTTCTCGATGCTCTACGGCTTCGTGCCCTTCAACCTCGAAGTCAATCAGGCCTTCATCGCCGCGATCCTTACGATCATCGGTTACGCCATCAACGATACCGTGGTGGTCTTCGACCGTATCCGCGAATATCTGGGCATGTATCCCAAGCGCAACCTCAAGGAGAACGTGAACAACGCCATCAACTCGACGCTGTCGCGTACGATCAACACTTCGGGCACGACGCTCGTGACGCTGCTGGCCATCTTCTTCTTCGGCGGCGAGACCATCCGCGGCTTCATCTTCGCGCTGACCGTCGGCGTTATCGTGGGTACCGCCGCGACGATCTTCATCGCCACCCCGATCGCCTACGATCTGATGGTCAAACGCGCCAAACTCGACAAGGAGGCGTAATACACCTTATATCTATTCGAATAAAATGGACTGCACGGTTTGTTGCAGTCCATTTTATTTTTACCTTTGCATCATGGAACTTCAACGCACATTGGATAATTTGCTGAAATGGATGCACCGCTACGTCTCGCCGGTCTTTCTGGCGCTGCTCGTCGCGTCGTTCATTTTGTGGTATATCGCCAAACTGAGCTATACCTATACCACCGAGCAGGTCGTGCGTGTGAGTGTGGACGGGGAGCCGTTCGAGGTGACGTGCGTCGTCGAGGGCGTCGGCACCAACCTGTTCGGCTACCGGGTCTACATGAACAAGACGCTGCGCATCCCGCTCTCGGAACTCAAATACAAGCGTTCGCGCGAGGAGGGGCACGAGGGCAAGGTGGTGATCGACCCCCAGTCGTTGCAGAGCGCCATTTCGGTACGCTACAGCGACATCAAGGTGGTCTCCATCGGCGCTGTTCCCGAACTGGATTATCCCGAAGAGAAACCATGATGAAAATCGGAGTAACGGGCGGCATCGGCAGCGGCAAGAGCACTGTATGCCGCCTTTTTGCACAAAAGGGCATTGCGGTCTACGATTCCGACGCCGCGGCCAAACGACTCATGCAGCAGGACGACACGCTGCGTATGCGGCTCACCGAACGTTTCGGAGCCGACACCTTCCGCGACGGACAGCTCGACCGGAGCCGCCTCGCAGGCGTTGTCTTCAGCGACCCGCAGGCGCTCGCCGACCTCAATGCGCTGGTGCATCCCGTCGTGATGGCGGATTTCGATGCGTGGGCCGCCCGGCAGGAGGGGCCTTACGTGATTCTCGAAAGCGCGATCCTGTTCGAAGCCGGTCTCGAAACGTGCGTCGACAAGACCGTCGCGGTCCTCGCGCCGCGCGAACTGCGCATCGAGCGCACCTGCCGCCGCGACGACTGCGGTCCCGATGAGGTTGGCCGCCGCATCGCCGCCCAGCTGGACGACGATACGCTGAGCGGCCGTGCCGACTACGCGATCGTCAATATCTTCGAGGAGGACCTCGAACCCGCCGTTGTCAAACTCGACCGCATATTCAGCCATGAAGCAGCACGACATTGATCTCGACCTCTCCCGGCCGCAGGTGATGGCGATTCTGAACGTCACCCCCGACTCGTTCTTCGCCGGCAGCCGCATGCCCGACGCGACGCATGTCGAACGCCGCGTGAAGGAGGCCGCCGCCCAAGGCGCCTCGATCATCGACGTGGGGGGCTATTCGTCGCGCCCCGGCGCCGACGAAGTCCCTGCCGACGAGGAGTGGCGGCGCGTGGAGCTGGGCATCGGGGCCGTGCGGCGTCTGGCGCCCGGCGTCCTGATTTCGGTCGATACCTTCCGCAGCGAAGTCGCCGCCCGTGCGATCGAAAAATTCGGTCCGCTCATCATCAACGACATCTCCGCCGGGGAACTCGACCCGCAGATGCCCGCCACGGCCGCGCGCTGCGGCGTGCCCTACGTCGCCATGCACATGAAGGGCGATCCCCGGACCATGCAGACCCTCACCGACTACAAACGCGACATCACGGCCGAGGTCACGGCCTATTTCGAAGCGAAGACCGCCAACCTGCTCGCCGCCGGGATCAAACGCGAGAACATTATCCTCGACCCCGGCTTCGGCTTCGCCAAGACCACCGAACAGAATTACGAGCTGCTTGCGGGCCTGCACTGTCTCTGCGCACTGGGATACCCCGTTTTGGCGGGCCTTTCGCGCAAGTCGATGATCTACCGCGTACTCGGCGCCACGCCCGCCGAATCGCTTGCGGGCACCGTCGCCCTCGGCTGGGAGTGCCTGCGTCAGGGGGCCGCGATCCTGCGCGTGCACGATGTGCAGGAGGCCGTCGATACGGTCAGGCTCTTCGACGCATACGAACGGAACCGCAAATAACCATCGCAACCGCATGATAAAAGTTACCGACATACACAAGCGTTTCGGCGACCTCGAAGTGCTCAAGGGCGTCTCGCTCGACGTCGCCGAAGGCGAAGTCGTCTCGATCGTCGGCGCCAGCGGCGCGGGCAAGACCACGCTGCTGCAAATCGTCGGCACGCTTTCGCGCCCCGACGCGGGCCGTGTCGAGATCGACGGACAGGACGCCTTTTCGCTGGGCGACAAGGCGCTGTCCCGCTTCCGCAACGAACGTATCGGCTTCGTCTTCCAGTTCCACCACCTGCTGCCCGAATTCACGGCTTTCGAGAACGTCTGCATTCCGGGGTTTATCGGCCGCCGTCCGCGTGCGGAGGTCGAACGCCGCGCCGCCGAACTGCTGGAGATGATGAACCTCACGCCGCGCCGCGGCCATAAACCCGGCCAGCTGTCGGGCGGCGAGCAGCAGCGCGTGGCTATTGCCCGCGCGCTTGTCAATTCGCCCGCCGTACTGCTGGCCGACGAACCTTCGGGCAACCTCGATTCGCACAACCGCGACGAGATACACCGCCTTTTCTTCGAGCTGCGCGACCGGCTGGGGCAGACCGTCGTGATCGTCACCCACGACGAGCATCTGGCGGCGATGGCCGACCGGAAGATCACCATGTCGGACGGCCGGATTCTGTAATGCCGCGTTTTATGGACGACGAACTCAAAGAGCTGCTCGAACGGCTCCACGACAAATACAACCGCCCTGAGTTTATCGAGGACGACCCGATTTCGGTGCCGCACCGCTATACGGACCGCGCCGACCGCGAGATCGCGGGGTTCCTCGCTGCCACGATCGCGTGGGGCAACCGCAGGGCGATCGTCACGAGCGGCCACCGCATGATGCGCTGCATGGACGACGCTCCGGCGGACTTCGTGCGCAATGCTTCCGACCGGGAGCTGGCGACGCTCGAAACCTATGTCCACCGCACCTTCAATGGCCGCGACCTGCGCGATTTCGTGCTGGCCCTGCGCCGCATGGACCGACGTTTCGGCGGCCTCGGCGCCTTTTTCGAGGAGCGCTATGCGGCTGCGCAGAGTATTCCGGCGGTCCTTTCCGAATTCCGCCGCGAATTTTTCAGCTGCGACCATGCGCCCCGCTGCGAGAAACACCTCTCGTCGATCGACAGGGGCGCGGCCTGCAAGCGGCTTTGCATGTTCCTGCGCTGGATGGTGCGCCGCGACGAGCGGGGCGTGGACTTCGGCCAGTGGACGCGGATTCCGATGTCGGCCCTTTACATTCCGCTCGACCTCCATACGGGCGACATGGCCCGCGCGCTGGGCCTGCTCTCACGCCGCCAGAACGACTGGCGGGCCGTGGAGGAGGTTACGGCGGCGCTTCGCGGATTCGATCCCGCCGATCCCGTGCGCTACGATTTCTCGCTTTTCGGCGCCGGCATCGACGGTTATCTGAAAGAGTGTTGACGATGTTCCGCTTCAAACGATTCACCATATGTCAGGACCGCTGCCCGATGAAGGTCGGAACCGACGGCGTGCTGCTCGGCGCATGGGCCGGCGTGCGGCCTTCGGACCGCCGCATCCTCGACGTCGGTACAGGCACCGGGCTGATCGCCCTGATGATGGCCCAGCGCGCTCCCGAAGCGCTTATTACGGGCGTCGATGTGGAGGAGGTCTCTCAGGCCCGCGAAAACGCCGCCGCGTCGCCGTGGGGCGGCAGGGTAGCGTTCGAACAGTGTCCCGTGCAGGAATTCGCGCCGGACGAACGCTTCGACCTGATCGTCTCCAATCCGCCCTTCTTCGTCGATTCGCTGACCTGCCCCGACGAGGGCCGCACCACGGCGCGTCACGCCGTGCGCCTGCCCTTCGACCAATTGCGCGACGCGGTCGTGCGCCTGCTCGCCGCCGAGGGCCGCTTCGCCGTGATTCTGCCGACGGACGAAGCCCGGCGTTTTACCGACGTCTGCCGCGGATTCCTCGCGCTGACCCGCTCTACGGGCGTACGCACCACGCCACGCCGTCCGGTCAAACGCCTGCTGATGGAATTTGCGCACGAAAACGCCTGCTCCGGCCTGCGCTCCGATTCTCCTCCTGTCTGCTCCGAACTGGTCGTCGGCACGGGCGAACACGAGCAGTACACCCCCGAATACCGGGCCTTAACCCGTGATTTTTACCTGAAATTTTGATAGCACGGCAAAATAAATTACATTTGTATCAGTGAATAAAAACTTCGAGACCATGAAACTCAGACTTCTCGCCCTCGCCCTCGCCGTATGCGGCGGCGCAGCGGCGCAAAATCCATACATCGCCCTGCAGGGCGCGAACGAAACCGCCGACGGCATCGTCGTCTCCCAGCCCCGCACGGTGCTGGCCGTGGACGTCACCGTCGAGAAGGACGTGACCCTCAGCGGTCCTTACGCCCGTTATGCGCAGAAATTCCTCGGCGTCCGCGCTCCGCTCACCGACAAGACAGGCTGGGCCGTTACCGGAGCTGCCGTAGCTCTGCTCGATGCCAAAGCATGCCTCGACGCACCCGCCCCGGCCGAGCCTTCGCGCCGTGTCATGACCCATGCTGCGTCCGACGACGAATTCGCCCGCCTGCAGGCCGACAAGAACGACATGACGGTGCTGGCGCTGGAAGACGCCGCCCGCGAAGCCGCCAATACGATCTTTTCGCTCCGCAAGCACCGTCTCGAACTGATTACGGGCGAAGCCGGTGAAAACGTCTTCGGCGAAGGACTCAAATCCGCCCTCGCGGAGATCGAGCGTCTGGAGCAGAACTATCTGGAACTGTTTCTCGGCAAGCGCATCGTGACTACCGAAACGCGCCGCTATGTGGTTTATCCTCAGGCCGACAAGAAGCAGTATATCGTCTGCCGCTTCAGCCCTGCCGCAGGTCTGCTCCCTGAGAGCGATCTTTCGGGCGACATGGTGCTGTTGCAGATCGAACCTTCGGGCAACACCTCCAATGCGCTCGAAGCTTCGGCCAAGGAGACCAACGTCGTCGCATGCCGCGTGGCCGATCCTTCGGTCTGCACGGTCATCGCCGGCGGCCGCGAATATGCCCGTGCGGTGCTGCCCCTCTTCGAGTTCGGCCGCACGATCAACGTCGCGCTTCCCCGCCGCAAATAATCCCGTCCATGGACTTCACGTCGCGTATGGTGGCGCTGCTCGGCGAGCTGCGCCGCGAGCGGAACGGCGCCGTCGCCGATGCGATGCGCTGTTACGGCGCACCGTACGGTCTCAACTACGGTGTGAGCCTGCCGACGCTGCGCAAACTCGCGCGCGCCGAGACTCCCGACCACGATTTCGCCCGTTATCTTTATTTGCAGGAGGTCCGCGAACTGCGCCTTGCGGCGCTGCATATCGCCCGGCCCGAATCGCTTACGCCCGATGAATTTCCGGCATGGGCGGCCGGGATCGTCAATTCCGAAGTCGCCGAAGAAGCCGCTTTCGCTTTCCTGAGCCGCTCCGCAGCGCTTCCGGCCTTGTTCGACGCATGGATCGCCGACCCGAATCCGCTGCTTCGATACGCCGCGTTGCAGTCCGCCGCCCGCAGCGATCTTCTTACGGCGGCATGGATCGCGCCCGCCGTCGAAGCGGTCCGCCGCGCCGCCGTATGCGCCGCCGAGACTCTCGGAGAACCTGTTGCCGAACCCGCTCCTGCCGGGGCCGTCGGGGACCCGATCGCAGAATCCTCCGTCACGACGATCGGGGAATCTGTTACCGCCGTCACCGAACCGGTTGCCCGATCCGCCGCCGGGGCCGCTCCTGCCGGATGTTCTGCCAAATCCGTTGTCGGGGCCGGCGTCAATCCTGTTCCCGGATGCGCCGCCAAGCCTGCCGCCGCTCCGCTTTCCGCATCTTCGGCCGCCCGCCTGATCGCGCAGGGGGCCGTCGCGCTGCTGTCTGCCGTCGGCGGCCTGAACGAGGAGAACCGGCAGGCGGTACTCCGCGCAGCCGGTTCTCTGGGTAAGCTCCCTGCCGAAGACTACGTCCACGAGGAGCTTACTTGGCGTCTGGAAGCATAGCTTCTGCCTGTCAGCGCTGCCCCACCTGCTCGCGCTGTTCCAACTCCCTGAGTACGTTCGTCAGATGGTCGTAGCCGATGCGGCCGCTTTCGCGCCACAGCACCTCGCCGCGGCGGAAAAACATCAGCGTCGGCACCGACATGATGTTGTAGCGGTGTACGATTTCGAGCATGTCCCGGTCGTCTATGTCCACCTTGTAGACATCCACGCGGCCGTTCATCTTCTCCTGAAACCGGTCTATGACGGGGTGCATCATCTGGCACGGCCCGCACCATGTTGCGAAGAAATCCACGAACGTCAGTGCGTCCCGCCAGATAATCTTGTCAAAATCCGTTGCTGTCATATTTGTCGTGTTTAGTTCATTTCTGCCCATGTAAGCTCCGTATAAACCTTGTCTGTCAGCTCTTTTTCTGCATAGCTGATCGTGCGGCGCAGCCCCTCGGCCAGCGGCGTGCGGGGCGTCCAGTCCAGTTCGCGGCGTGCGGCCGAAATGTCGGGTATCCTCCGCCGCGCATCGTCCGGACGTGCCGCCCGGTGTACGATCCGCGAGCGGCTTCCCGTCAGGGAGATGATCTTTTCGGCCAGTGCGCGTATCGAGATTTCGTGGTTGCTGCCCAGATCCAAGGTGCGGGTCTGCTCCGAAGGCGTGGCTTCCATCATCCGTACAAGTCCGTCCACCATGTCCTCGACCCAGCAGAAGGTGCGCATCTGTTCGCCGCTGCCGTTGACCGGGATGTCGCGGTTCTGCAGCGCCGCCACGATCATCTTCATCACCACGCGCTGGTCCATGATGTCGGCCCCGCTTCCGTATGTGTTGAAGATGCGTGCGATGCGTGCGTCCACGCCCAGCTCCTCCTGATAGGCCCGGTGCAAGGCTTCCGCCGCGCGCTTGCCTTCGCTCAGAATGTACTGCCCCGAATATCCCGCCGCCGGATCGGTCGCCGGATCGCGGTATCCCGCGCCGTATACGCAGCCCGACGAGGCGAACAATATCCGCGCATGCTCCATGCGCGCGGTGTCGAGGGCGTTTATCGTGCCCTGCATGTTGATCCGGAGCGTCTCGACGGGCAGCGCCTTGTTGTAGCGCACGCGCGACGACGAAGTGAGGTTGTAAATCTCGTCGCAGCGGATTCCGAATGTATTGATGATGTTGTGATGGACGTACCGGAACAGCGGATGCTGCAGTACGCTGCGCAGCAGCGGCGAATTCACGGCGTCGCGCATATCGACACAAAACACTTCGTGGCCCTCTTCCAGAAGGCGCAGACAGAGGTGTGTGCCGATAAATCCCACTCCGCCCAATATGACAATTCGCTTTTGCATCTTTTACTCCTTTTTGCAGGAGTACAGAGCAAAATCTATTCCACAAAGAGCGCGCGGGGCAGCTGATCGATGCTGTTTATCGTGACTATTTCGATTCCTTTGGGACGTTTGCCGCCCTTGCCGAGGTAGCCGGAGACGATGATGCGTTTGAAACCCAGCCGTGCCGCCTCGCTGATGCGCTGTTCGGTCCGGGGTGCGGGGCGCACCTCGCCCGAAAGCCCGATCTCTCCCGCGCAGCAGACGCCCTCGGCCACGGGACGGTCGTAGTAGGAGGAGATCACCGCCGCCACGACCGCGAGGTCCAGCCCCGGATCGGCGACCTTGAATCCTCCGGCGAAGTTCAGGAAGACGTCCTTCTGAAACATCTTCATTCCCACGCGCTTCTCCAGCACGGCCAGCAGCATGTTCATGCGCTTGGTGTCGTAGCCCGTGGTCGTACGCTGCGGCGTGCCGTACGCCGCGCCGCTCACCAGCGCCTGCACTTCGATCAGGTAGGGGCGCACGCCGTCGGCCGAAGCGCCTACCGCGATGCCGCTCAGCGGCTCCTCGTAGTGCGTGAGCAGAATCTCCGACGGGTTGTCCACGCCGCGCAGTCCGTTGTCGAGCATCTCGAAAACCCCGATCTCGAACGTCGCTCCGAAACGGTTCTTGATGCCGCGCAGGATGCGGTATATGTTGTTGCTGTCACCCTCGAACTGCAGCACCACGTCCACGATATGTTCCAGAATCTTGGGTCCGGCGATGGTTCCGTCCTTGGTGATGTGGCCGATGATGAAGATCGACGTGCCGGTCGATTTGGCGTATTTGAGCAGCGTCGCCGCGCATTCGCGTATCTGCGACACGCTTCCCGCCGACGAGTCCAGCAGGTCGGTATAGATGGTCTGTATCGAGTCGATCACCACCAGATCGGGCCGGTGTTCGCCGATCTGGTTGACGATGTTTTCGAGCAGCGTTTCGGGATAGATCAGACATTCGTCGTTGCCGATGCCGATGCGTCCCGCGCGCATCTTGATCTGCTCGGCCGACTCCTCGCCCGAAACATAGAGCGTCTTGAGTCCGTTCGCCGCCAGCGCGAGCTGCAGCGAAAGGGTCGATTTGCCGATTCCCGGCTCTCCGCCCAGCAGAATCAGCGATCCCGGCACCATGCCGCCGCCCAATACGCGGTTCACCTCGCTGTTGCCGAGGTCCATGCGGCGGTGTTCGCTCTCGCGGATGTCGCGTACGCGCTGGGGCTTGGCTGCGGGCAGGGAGCCTGCGACATTGGCCGGCACCGAGCCGCTTTCGCGGGCGACGATCTCCTCGGTGAAGGTGTTCCACTCGCCGCACGAGGGACAGCGCCCCAGCCATTTGGGGGCTTCGAATCCGCAGTTTTTGCAGAAGTATGCCTTTTTGACTTTTGCCATCGCGTGTCGGTTAATAGGGGTGCGACGTGTATTCCTTCCGGATCACCTGCGTGACGCCCGCATCGGGATAGAGCTGTTTGTACTCCTCGGTCAGATCGACGCTGAACAGCGTTTTGCGTAGGTCGTCGGTGTCCGTATAGCCCGAAACCTTGCAGGTGTAGGCCTGTTCTCCGAACGTGAAGTGCAGCTCCTCCGGTTTGTCCGGCTCTTTTATGAACGCGCCCGTGACGGTTTCGGCGTCGGCCGCAGGCCGGACGACGAGCGGACCGCCGTTGTGGTGCGTAAAGTCGAGCCGGTAGCTGCCGCCCGCCTGCACGGGAGCCTTGGCCAGCGCGTCGTTCCGGATCTCCTCCAGCAACGGATTCTCCGGATTCTCCGGCTCTTCCGTCTGCGAAGTTCCTGTGTCCGGATTCTCCGGATCGGGATTTTCCGGATCGGGATTTTCCGGATCGGGATTTTCGGGGTCGGGATTCTCCGGATCAGGGTTTTCAGGATCCGGCTTTTCCGGTTCGGTCAGGCTTACGGATACCTCGATCCGGGCGACGGGGTAGGAGGTCGTGTAGAAGACGTTCGAATCGTCGCCGCAGGCCGTGAGTGCGGCTGCGAGAAGCAGCACTGTCAGTATTTTCAGTTTTCCCATAGTCCGTATATCGCTAAAGTCCCAAATCTTGGTCGATCAGCACCACCAGCACGCGCTTGTCCGGCCAGCAGCGCAGCATCTCCATGCGGGTGTTGCATACCCGGTCGGGCGAATTGCAGTCCGAACATACGCCGGTCTTGGCGCAGGGCGTGCGGAATCCGGGGTGGCGCGCTATGTTCTGCGGCGCCGCGATCGTGCGGATGCGCTCTTCGGCCTCGTCCCGGTTTGCGACGATCTTGTTGCGTCCCGCTACGATAATCACCTTGCGGGGGCCGAACGCCACGGGTGCGATGCGGTTGCCCACCTTGTCGAGCCAGTGGAGCGTGCCTTCTGCCGTCACGGCGTTCACGCCCGTGATGAAGAGGTCCGACATCAGCGCCTGCCTGCGTATTTCGAGCCGCTGCGGATACGTCATCGCGGGGTCGAATCCGTCCAGCAGCCTGTACCTTCCGTCGCCGCGCAGCCATTCGATGACGCCCGTGGCGCGCATGCTCATCGAATCGCCGAACGATACCGTTTCCGGCCGCTTCGTTTCGACGGCGGCCTTTATCACGGCGAAAGCTTCGTCCGTGTCCCGGACCGTCTCAACCTCGAAATGGTGCCGCCGCAAGGCATCTGCGCAATTTGTTATTTTCATCTTATTTTATGAAAAACCGGTATATGTCGTTGCCGTTGGCGTACAGCAGCAGAAGCAGGATGATAAACAGCCCCACGTACTGCGCGCCCTCCAGTATCTTGTCGCTCACCTTGCGGCCCGTAATCATCTCCCAGAACGTGAAGATGGCGTGCCCGCCGTCGAGTCCCGGGATCGGCAGAATGTTCATCACGGCGAGGATGATCGACAGAAACGCCGTCTTCATCCAGAAATCCTCCCAGTTCCAGTCTCCGGGGAAGATGCTGCCGATGGCGATGAATCCGCCCAGCTCCTCGTACATCTTGGTCTTGGGCTGTACGATCATCTTCAGCTGTTCCCAGTAGGACGACATCACCTTGCCCGCCTTGCTGATTCCTGCGGGAATCGCCTGCCAGAAGGTGTATTTCTGCGTCCGGAGCTTGTAGGGATTGAGCGCCGTCACGCCCAGCCTCCCCTCGTCTGACACCGGAACGACCAGCTCCAGCAGCATGTCGCCTTCGCGTTTGACGGTCAGCGTCACATCCTCTCCCGCATGGGCCTTCAGGTACTCCCTGTAAGCGGGGTATTCCAGCCCCTGCGCATCGTTTATCGCCACGATCTCGTCGCCGCGCCTGAGCGCCGCCGCCGTTTCGTACACCGCGCTGTCGATCAGGAACGGCATGCGGAGCGCCAGCAGGTCTTCGTAACCTTTGTTCTGGCGCATTTCGATCAGCTCGCCCAGCGGCAGTGTCAGCTCGACCTGCCGGCCCTCGCGTTCCACCACCACGCGGCGTTCGCCTTCGGTGATAATCAGCGCATTGACGATCTTGTTCACGTTGTCCACCGCCTCGCCGTCGATCGAAACGATCCTGTCGCCGTCTTGGAATCCGAGCTTGCGGCCCGCTTCGTTGAAGGTGTATCCCCAGCGCGCATCTTCGTTCGAGAAGTAGTTGTCGCCCCACGTGTAGCAGATTCCGATGTAGATGAAGATGGCCAGCAGAACGTTCATCACCACGCCGGCTATCATCACCAGAAAACGCTGCCATGCGGGTTTGGTGCGGAATTCGTCGGGCTTGG
>ERZ824473.3769-NODE-3769-length-14484-cov-3.258507_pt1 | contig 14484 bp, 18 predicted proteins | sample MGYA00519874_ERZ824473 | MGnify/ENA primary metagenome ERZ824473 (study PRJEB31778, sample SAMEA3449151) | human gut metagenome | biome: human gut; feature: human-associated habitat; material: faeces | place: United Kingdom | collected 2010/2012 ... | reverse complement strand
TCATCGGGCATTATCTGAACATAAAACACTATCAATAAGTTGGAGTCATTACCCAAATTCCAGCCAGAATAATGACGCCAAAGATGACCATACAATTGATTTCGCGGCACTACGCAAACAAGCTGAAGGGTTGATCCTCCAGTTAGCAAAAGGGGGTTACCGGGCAGAAGCTATTGCAATTCTGGAAAAACAGGGAGCCAGGAAACTTGGTGAAGTAATGGATGAAAATCTCGCTGAAGTAATCACCCTAGCTGAAAAAGCACTGGAGGGTTAATCATGCCAGACGTTCACGCACAACTTTCTCCATCATCAGCGCATCGATGGATGCGCTGCCCAGGAAGTCTGGCGCTGGAGGCCACACAACCGGATAAAGAAACAACTTTTGCAATCGAGGGCACTGCAGCGCACGCGCTTGCTGAAAAAGTTCTACGAAACAGGCAAAGCCACCCGGAACACTACGCCGGATGCAATGTTTCTATGTTTCTCGGCTCATACCCCCTTCGCGAAAATCCTGATGATACATCTGGCCCACAGGTGGATGATGAAATGGTCGAAGCCGTTGGGCGGTATGTTGATACGGTCTGGACTCTTGCACAGAATAATGAACTATTGGTTGAACAACGTGTTGATTTCTCACATATAACGGGGGTGGAAGAATCTTTCGGAACTGCCGACGGCATAATCATCGCTGGTAACGAATTACAAATCCACGACCTGAAATATGGCAAAGGCGTCCGCATTGATGCAGAACAAAATGAGCAACTACAACTGTATGCTCTGGGTGCGCTCGAACAATTCAGCATGCTGTATGACTTTGAGACTGTAAGATTATTTATTCACCAGCCAAGGCTCAACCACGTTTCAGAATGGTCATTAACCGTACAGGAACTTCAGTCTTTCGGTGAACGGGCACAGGAGGCCGCAACCAGTGCGATCCTTGTTCTCAATATTGCTGAATGCGAAGGCATTGAGACACTACCGCTGGAAAACTTCATACCTGGAGAAAAACAGTGCCGCTTCTGTAAAGCAAAAGCTATTTGCACTGCCCAGAAAATGCAGCATTTACAAACAGCGGCCAGCGATTTTGAAGATCTGACAAAGCCTGTCAGCGAAATAATCACCAATGCCAGCGCACGTGTACCTCTGTTAACCATTGAGCAGCTTGCGGAGATCTATAGCCAGGCCGACTTTATTGAATCCTGGCTAAAGGCAGTACGAGACCGGGTTCACAATGAACTCAATGCCGGACATCCGGTACCGGGGTTTAAACTGGTAACAGGAAAACAAGGTAACCGGGCCTGGAGTGATGAAGAGGCAGCTCGCGCACTTCTGAAGGACCAGTTCAGGTACAAAACTGAAGAAGTATTCGACTTTAAACTTATTAGCCCCACAAAAGCCGAAAAACTTATCAAAAAGGCCAGTCCGCGCCGTTGGTCAAAAGTCGAGGCACTGATAACACGAGCTGATGGTAAACCCACCGTCGTTCCCGAGTCAGACCCACGCCCCGCACTCAATATTAACCCTATAAATGATTTCGACGACGTATCCGACGATACGCTAACCGCAGACCTCATCTGATTTAAGGAAATCCCCATGAAACTGAAGCTGAACAATGTTCGTCTGGCTTTCCCGTCTCTGTTTGAAGCTAAAACTGTAAACGGCGAAGGCGATCCACGTTTCTCCGCAGTATTTTTAATGTCACCCAAACACCCACAACTGGAAGAAATCCGTAAAGCTATGAAGCAGGTAGCGAAGGAAAAATGGGGAGAGAAGTGGGAGTCCATTTATAACCAGCTGGAGAAAAAACTCAATCTGTGCCTGCATGATGGTGATGAAAAAGCAGAGTATGAAGGCTTCCCCGGTAATTTCTTCCTGAATGCTGCTAACAAAGCGCGCCCTGCTGTTCTTGATCGCGATCGTTCGCCACTGATTCAGGCTGATGGACGTCCCTATGCAGGGTGCTATGTAAACGCCGTTATCGATATCTGGGCACAGGACAATAATTTCGGTAAACGCATTAATGCCTCACTCGGCGGAGTCCAGTTCCTGCGAGACGGCGATGCATTCGCTGGCGGCGGAGTGGCAAGCGCTGACGATTTCGACGATATCAGCGAAGGTGCTGATGCTGAAGCACTGATTTAATCCTGCTTCACAGACGCCCGGTTAAACGCCGGGTGTTTTTGCAAAGGGGAATATGCCCAGAGCTACCTGTATTGTTCTGGTTAGCACCCAGTCGCCCTGCTACCCCGATATTGACTCATCGCCCCCTTCCGGTTTATGCTCACCGAATCTCCCAAATGGAGATCGGGATTTGCAACCCGGAATTGTTAGGGGCGACACCAGACGCGCCAGCGTCTTTTTTATTGTCGCAAGCTTTGCCACGTTCGCATTATGGCGGGCTGGCGGGGGCGCTTCGGCGCGCCGGTTTCCTCTAACGCCGGTATTGCAAACCTCGTCAGTTCGCCACCCATATGAGATTTGCAACTCAGTGGTGGCGGTGAATTTCACCGTTAGAGGTAACTGTGATGGCAACTCAGCTCATCCCCGTTTTCAACGGCGCTATCGCCAACGAAACCACCCTGCTCTGCAATGCTCGCGATCTGCACGCATTCCTTGGGGTAGGGAAAGTGTTTGCAGCGTGGATTACATCACGAATTGCAGACTATGAATTCGTTGAAAATCAGGATTATATCGTAACGTTTTCCAAAACTGGAAAGCGTAAAAATGTTCTTTGTAAGGACTACCACCTCACTCTCGATACAGCCAAAGAACTGGCGATGGTGGAGCGCAACGAAAAAGGCCGCCAGATCCGCCGATACTTCATCGAGTGCGAAAAGAAACTTCGCCAGCAATCCTCCACGATACTGGCGCCACACAGGGAGTGTCTGCCGAAGATGGTTTACCATCACCGGAGCAAATACAATCCGTACAGGGCTTATGCATGGGACGGAGAGAAAAGCGTTTACGTCGGGTGCTATCCGACTGTGGATGAGGCTGTCGCTGCTCAGGAACGCTTCTACCGGAACGGCAGCACGAAACGCATTCAGAAGGCGCAGACAGCAGTCAGTGACGCAGAGAAGGAAATGTTCATCAACAATCTCCGCGCCGTCTGCCATAACTTCCGGCGCATCAATGAAATCTGGCGGGCGCAGTTAATGCCTGCTCTCGAAAAAATGGATTCGAAACTGGTTTACCAGCTGCATGACCGCTTCAGCGACAGCATGTGCATTCTGCCGACCATAGAAGACCGCATCGGCAGATATATTCCGCCGTCACAGCTTCCACACTAATTCCACAATTCGCCCCTGCTCAGTCAGGGGCTTTTTATCACCGTTTAATTTACGGAGGACTTCGTTTTGTCTGAAAACACTGATTTAAAAAAAGCAAAGTATCAGACCTGTAATATCATTTGGCCTGATACTTACTTGCATCTATTTTCAATAATTGGGAATTATACTTCTTTATAACGCCTCGTCCCGGAAAAAGAAACCAAAACATAAAAGCCATCCATATACACAGCAGCATTAAAACAGCGCTCATTCCTATAAAAACAGCGCCATAATTTAACGACCAACAGAAAAATATCAAGCCATCAGCCAAATAAAAGATAGAAACAACTTTAGAACACCAGCGACATCGTTTGTATTTACCTTTGTAGCGTATAAAGAATCTATCGTATTTACACTGAATATGGGGTGCTAAATAACCCCACTGCCAAAACGGCATTTTCAATTCAGAATACGTTCTGACATAAATAACTAACGTTCTTAATTTCTGGCTACTTATACCTAATATACTTTTTTTAACTTCTCTTTTGATTTCTGCCTTCATAAACTCTACATCAGAAGGCTCAATATGCTCCGGATAATTCTTCAGAATATGCGAGAATTTTGTTGTTTTCGGTAAAAACCAACTAGCATCTTTAAATAACTTATAAACACCGACTGGTGCAGTTATGGCTGAAATTATGACTCCAACAAGTGAGATAATATCTTTCGTATCCATGTAGCTAATTCTTCGGAGTAAATACAATGTCCAATATACTATGGGGCGACCTGGAAACTTTCTGTGAAATATCTATCAATAATGGCACCCATGCGTATGCCGAAGGCGTTGAAGTGATGCTGTTCGCATGGGCTATCAACGACGGGCCAGTAAACGTGTGGGATATCACTGCCGGTGGTGGTATTCCACACGGCTTATACGAAGCAATCGCAGCCCCTGAAACCCTGCTTTATTTTCATAACTCTCACTTCGACCGCACCGTCCTGCGTTATGCAATGCCGCGCCTGGCACCGCCAGTCGAACGTTGGCGCGACACAATGGTGCAGGCGCTGGCGCACGGTCTCCCGGGGTCTCTGGGGGAACTCTGCGAAGTACTAGGCGTCCCGCAAGACAAAGCGAAGGACAAAGAAGGTAAAGCGCTGATCCAGCTGTTCTGTAAGCCACGCCCGAAAAACAGCAAACTGCGCCGGGCCACCAGCAAAACCCACCCGGAAGAATGGCGGCGCTTTGTTGCTTACGCCGGACTGGATATCGAGGCAATGCGCGAAGTCTGTAAACGTCTGCCGAAGTGGAATTATCAGGGGACAGAACTGGCGCTCTGGCATCGTGATCAGCAGATCAATGACCGGGGCGTCTGCATGGACGTGGAACTCGCACGCGCTGCGATCGACGCGGTAGACCAGGAACAAAAGCGCCTGGCAAAGCGTACACAGGAAATGACTGATGGCGAAGTGCAGGCAGCCACACAACGAGACGCGTTGATTAAGCACATTGTTGAATCCTACGGTGTGGAGCTACCAGACATGCAACGCAGTACTCTGGAACGTCGTATTGCCGACCCCGATTTACCATCTGCCGTGAAAGAACTGCTGGCTATCCGCCTGCAGGCCAGTACTACCAGCACCAGTAAATACAAGGCACTGATGAAAGGCGTAAGCCACGACGGGCGCTTACGCGGTACGCTACAGTTCTGCGGGGCGTCACGTACCGGTCGTTGGGCCGGACGGCTATTCCAGCCCCAGAACCTTCCCCGCCCTTCACTCAAACAGGAACAAATAGACGAAGGCATCGAAGCACTGAAAGCCGGATGTGCAGACCTGCTGTTTGACAATATCATGGAACTAACCAGTTCAGCGTTACGTGGCTGCATTATCGCGCCAACAGGCAAAAAGCTGGTGGTAAGTGACTTGTCGAACATTGAAGGCCGTATGCTGGCATGGCTGGCGGGAGAAAAATGGAAACTGAATGCATTCAGAGAGTACGACGCCGGGACGGGTCCGGACTTATATAAACTGGCGTATGCAAAAGCTTTCGATATTGCACCAGATGATGTTGATAAACACATGCGTCAGATCGGTAAAGTCATGGAACTCGGTCTGGGTTATGGTGGTGGTGTGTCGGCCTTCATCACTTTTGCACTGGTTTACGGTCTCGATCTCGACGAGCTGGCGAACGCCGCACTACCAAACATTCCCCGCGATGTTATCCGCGAGGCGAAAAGCTGGTACGACGAATCGGTTAAACGCAAGTCAACCTACGGGCTTTCTGAACGGATATTTATCGCCTGCGACTCACTTAAACGTCTCTGGCGCAGGGCGCACCCGGCGACCTGCGATTTCTGGTACGAACTGGAGCGCACCGTCCGCACTGCAATCGCCACACCGCAAAAAACATTGTATTGCGGCTATCTTAAAATCCGCCGCGATGGCGCGTGGCTGCGCATACAGCTACCATCCGGACGCGCTGTATGCTACCCGTCTCCGGTTATCGAACAAGGGAATATCACCTACATGGGTGTTAACTCTTATTCGCGTAAATGGCAACGACTCAAAACCTACGGCGGAAAGCTGGTGGAGAACGTCACCCAGGCGGCCGCCCGCGACGTTCTGGCCAGAAACATGCCGCTTATCGAAGATGCCGGTTACAGCATTGTGCTGACGGTACACGACGAGGTGATCACCGAATCACCTGACACAGAAGATTTCAACGATAAAGCGCTTTCCGCGCTTCTCTCCACTAACCCCGAATGGGCGCCCGATATCCCACTGAACGCTGGCGGTTTTGAGGCGTACCACTACCGTAAGGATTAACTCCTATGTCATTTAAATACCGGGACAGTCCGCTTTATTACCGGGCTGCGAGGGAGGCTTTGCGACTTGAACAATCCGGCGAATATGACCGGGCAGCGAAGGTCTGGGCAAAAGCCAACCGCGAATCACATCACGAACTGAATCAGGAATGGAGTGAACGCAGATCTGATTTTTGCCTGATGCAGAATATGCGTGAAAAGCGTAAGGCGGTCGAAGAATGATCGTTTACGTTGCCGGGCCGATGAGCGGTTACGAGCAATTTAACCGCCCGGCCTTTCATTCCGCAGCAAAGAGGCTAACGGACAAGGGATATGTTGTGCTTAACCCCGCAACTTTACCCGATGGTTTGACACAGGCTCAGTACATGGACATCTGCCTCGCAATGCTTCGCTGTGCCGATACGATTTATATGCTCAAAGAGTGGGAGTACTCTGCCGGCGCACGTGCAGAAAACGCGTTGGCAGAGAAACTGGTATTGAATGTGCTTTTTGAAGAGTGGGATTCAGATGGCCTATGAACGTGAGAGCCTTATCGAAAAGCACCTCGTCGCTGAAGTGAAAAAGGCTGGCGGTGTGGCCTTTAAGTTCGTATCTCCCGGTCGCCGCTCGGTACCGGATCGCATTGTCCTGCTACCCGGCGGTCGCATCGTTTTCGTTGAATGTAAATCTCCCGGCAAGCCACCACGGCCTGACCAGTTGCGCGAACATAAACGTCTGCGAAAGCTGGGCTTTACCGTGGTGGTGCTGGATAGCAAGAACCTAGAGAGGATATTGTGAAAAAATCAGATGAACACTTACAGTTTAAATTACGGATCCCCCGCGCATTAGCGGAGGAGTTAAAGAAAACAGCAAAGAAAAATATGCGTTCAGTAAATGCAGAAATATTATTCAGACTAGCTAAAGACCTTAAGTAACAATTTCGTTACAGTACCTTATTTTTTCCCCAAACGATTTTCTACGAGTTCATGCAGCCTTTCTAAGAGTTCTGTGTTTTTTTCAATATTTTTGCCCCACTCATTAAGCAAAGATTCAGCTTCGCGTCCAAGCCCCATACCTTCAGCTTGGCGTAGATATAAAAACGCATGAGTATTCTGGCTTTCCAGCTTATTTATTGCAGGAAATGAAGACCTTAAGCGTTGAAGCACCTCTGCATTCAACGAACGACCGTTAGCACGGGCTGCATTCTCCAATAATTCTTTCAGTTCCGCAGGTAAACGGATCTTCATCTGCGCATCTTCACGACTCATAGTAACTACCTCATAAACTCGATTCTCAAAGTATGCACCACGGTGGTGTTGACATCAATAAACCACGGTGGTTTACTGAAATGGACCACAGTGGTTTCATCGAGGTTAACGCTATGGCTATTCAGATCACACAGTTACATCAGGCAGATATTTTCGGGTATATCGCAGACATGCTGGAAACAGCAAGACTTCTCAGTTCGCTGGAAAAAGGAGAGCAGTTAGCTTTTGAATTGATTTATTTTGCGCAGCAGGCCGCAAGGGAAGCTGCAAACAAGCCGTGGGATGAATAAACAAAACGCGCTGATAGTTGCAGCTACCAGCGCATCCTTTACTGAATGGAGAACACTTCAATGTCCGAAAGAACTTTAACACTAGCAGGCACTGGTAAGCAACCGATGATGAGCAGTCGCGAGATAGCAGAAGTGGTAAATAAAAACCATGCCGATGTTTGCCGTGATATTCGTGCAATGCTGGCAAAGCTTTACGGCGGTGATGAGCGCGATTATATCCGTAAAGCCGATTTGCTTTACCTTACGAATCAGTGTGTTAATTGCCTGCAGTACAATACCGATAATCCAAACGCATGGGAGTACCAACTTGACTATGAACACTCCGAATGCCTTGTAACAGGTTACGATGCCGTTCGTCGTATGGCGATGATTAAGCACTGGCAAAAACTGAAAAAAGAAGTCGAGCACCCCCAGTTAGCTATCACTCACCCCGCACCTGTAATTCAGGTGGATAGTAGAATTGTCCAGCTTGCTCGCGTCATCGCGGAGGCAACCGCATCAGCAACCATGAAAGCGATGTCGGAGGTGATTGCCCTTCCGACATATCAAGCAGAATCGGCCGCACCAGCTAATTTATCTCATGTTAAAGGTGAATATGTCCCCGTCAGCAAAGCAGCATGGAAAACAGGTTTATCTGATTCAACATGCCGGAAATTGATCGGCTTCGCCAGGATACCGGTACGTTCAGACACCGGTGTTCGGGGATTGCTCGTTAACCTCCCAGCGATCGAACAAGCAGCTCAAAAGCTGTTAAACGAATCGACACCGCCGAAAGGTAACCGCAAGCGCTGGACACATCCGCAGTTTGGCAACTTCACCTACTACACCGATCTAATCTGACATTATTGCGCGGGATTACCCCGCGCCCTACTGGCTAAAATACTATGGGACAAATTTTCACGCCTCGCCCCTACCAAGATCTAATTATCAACCACGAAATAGGTATTTCCCGCTGCAACATCTGGGCGGGCATGGGTATGGGCAAAAGTGTAGCCACTCTGACGGCGCTGGAAGATCTCTTCATGGCGGGTGCAGAAACACAACCTGCGCTGGTTCTCGCGCCGCTGCGCGTGGCTGCCAGCACATGGCCTGATGAAGCGCTGAAATGGGGGCATCTGCGTAATATTGAGGTGCAACCGATTGTTGGTAACGCCAAAGCGCGCTCTACGGCGCTGGCGAACAGCAACGCGAGCGTGTTCACCATCAACTACGATAACCTTGTCTGGCTGGTTGAAGAATTGGGAGAACGATGGCCGTTCGGTACTGTCATTCCAGATGAAAGCACCCGGCTAAAATCCTTCCGGCTGCGAGGTGGTGGTAAGCGCGCGGCGGCGCTGGGCAAAGTGGCGCACAAGTATGTCCGGCGCTGGATAAATCTCACCGGTACGCCAGCACCGAACGGCCTGGTAGATTTGTGGGGACAATCGTGGTTTGTGGACCAGGGGCAACGTCTCGGGCGCACTTACGGCGCGTTTACCTCACGCTGGTTTAATTCGATACAGTTTCCGGGACAGAGCTGGACTAAACTGGAGCCTTTTGCTCACTCACAGGGTGAAATACAGCGAGCATTAGCCGATGTGACCCTCTCGCTGGATGCGGCCGACTGGTTCGATATCAAAGCCCCCATCCATAACGTAATCCGCGTGGATATGCCGCCGAAGGCCCGTCAGCAGTATCGTGAAATGGAAAAGGAAATGTTCCTCGAGCTGAATGGCGAAGGCATCGAAGCACCTAACGCCGCGGCAAAGACACTGAAATGTCTTCAAATCGCCAGTGGCGCAGTATACACAGACGACACCGGAAGTTGGTCAGAACTGCATGACACCAAACTACAGGCGCTGGACAGCATACTGACCGAAGCAGCTGGCGCACCTGTGCTGGTTGCTTATCACTGGAAACACGATCTTGAACGCTTGCTTAAAGCATTCCCTCGCGGTCGTCACCTCGACCAGGATCCACAGACACTGCGCGACTGGAATTCCGGAAAGATTCCTGTTCTCTTTGCACACCCAGCCAACGCGGGCCACGGCCTGAACATGCAGGACGGCGGAAATATACTGGTATTTTTCTCACACTGGTGGGACCTGGAGCAATATCAGCAAATTATTGAACGCATCGGGCCAACCCGGCAGATTCAGGCCGGACACAACCGCCCGGTGTTCATTCACCACATTATCGCCGCCGACACTATGGACGAAATGGTGATGGAGCGGCGCAACTCAAAACGAACAGTGCAGGACATCCTGCTCGATGCCATGAAAAAGAGAGGTATAGCATGAGCGAGAAACCCGACGATTTACTCACCCCGGATGAAGTATGCCAAAAGTTAGGTATTACACAGAAAACGCTATGTGAGTGGAATATTAAGCATCGTCATCGGGCTATCCTGGCTCCAATTCGTTTCAGTGCAAAAGTAGTTCGTTATGAGCGCCGAAATGTCGACGCTTTTATTCAAAAGTGTCGCAGCCAGTATTAACCTCGCCGCCGTAGCAATGCAACCTGCGCAAGTATGCTCCGCTCGTGAGCCTCGAAAGCTTCGCGCTTCAACGCAATATCTTCCTGCAAAATCTCATCAGAAAAGTCGTAATGTTCTGCCATCGGGTCATCTGACTTGCTGGAGTGGTGAAGGCAAAGGAGGCTGATTTCCCTTCGGTCTGATCGGGAATAGCCTCTTTCCTTCATCAAGGCAATAACATTGCTCTTAAAGAATTTACGGCACATCGTATTAAATGCACCGTCTTTCCCTTTAACAGTCCCATCATGTTTTATTCCTTTTACAGCCCCATCCGGGCTGTATGTTTTCACTAGCTTATCCAGTGATCGTTTTGAAAATGGCTGCATTGGATCACGCGGCTGCAAAAATACATAATCCCTGTTGCACTCAGGAACTGAATCACGCCATGCTTTCTGCTCGTCGATAATCCGCCGGATCTCCGGCGTTATTGGCAGGCGGAAAGCCTTTTGTGTTTTCATAGCCCCTCGCATGCCGATAACCCCTTCAGGATAAACAATTTCGCCAGTCTCCTCCTGAACGTAGTCCCAGCGCAGGTTATGGACATTAATCGGACGAACGCCGGTGATGATCATGAAGCGAACAGCATTCTTCTGGTGTACAGAGGTGCAGGCGGCAACATTGAGCCAGAGCCGGGCGATTGACTCAATATCGGTAAAAAGCCGTGTGGGGGTGGGTTTCTGTACGCGGGAGGAAACATAATCATCTGGCAGACTGGCGGCAACATTGCGGCCATTGCAAAGAGTAGGTGCGCAGAACTTCCAGAACCGACGGAGCTCGGCAAACAACTCCAGGGCGTTATTGTTCGAGCGAGTGGCGATCCACTCGTCCAGCACTTCCACCAGCCGATTGTATGTTACGTCGCTGAACACCTCGCGCTCGCCGAACGTGGCTTTAATCCGGTCGATACGCACCCCGTAGGTTGTGAAACTGTCCGGGCTCAGCTTCTGCCGGGCTACTTTAGCTTTGAGGTCATCCCGGTACATTTCCAGCGCTGCATGTACGGACTCCGCCCGCAGTCCACCGTCAGCCATACCTAGTGCTTTTTCGCGCGCCAGCTGGATAGCGAGCTCCGGCCACTCGCCGAGCTTTTTACCTTTGAGGCCCATCTTTTTTGGAAACTCGGCGTAAAATGTAACCTTACCGGCTTTGCTGAAATCGATACGGAGATAGTTCTCTTTTTCGTATTTGGAACGGCGAGCCACGCCGGAAGCAGCGAGGATGATTTTGGCGGCAGCAACACAGATTTTCATGTGTGCGCTGGTATAGGGGGGTTTACAGGCGTCCCATTTTTCAGATGCGGCTAAAACATCGTCATTATTGGGGCTATCCGGATTATGTGTTACAGTGCGCGGCATTCTCAATCCTTATCTGCGTAGGCGCAGAAAACAAGCTCACACATACAAGTCTTTTCTACGGGACAAAATGCAATGTGTTGCGGTTTTGTGTTGCTGGACTGAGTTTATCAAGGTTAAATACACTGGATCAACATACAGTAAGTGAATGACAGTAAAGCATACAAACTCGATACAACTTACTGATTTTAAAATAATTTAATGGTAATTCATTGAAATGTCTTTACTAATTACTAAACGCTGTATTAATTGTGATATGTGTGAACCCGAATGCCCGAATGAGGCGATTTCAATGGGAGATCATATCTACGAGATTAACAGCGATAAGTGTACCGAATGCGTAGGGCACTACGAGACACCAACCTGCCAGAAGGTGTGCCCGATCCCCAATACTATTGTGAAAGATCCGGCGCATGTCGAGACAGAAGAACAGTTGTGGGATAAATTTGTGCTGATGCACCACGCGGATAAAATTTAATATTCTACTCTGGAAGTAGAGTATTAATTATATTACTGGGAAGCCTTAACGCCATTATATTTATTTAATTGATGACATTAGCATAATCATTCACTAAGTTAATTTATATAGTATCTGCCCAGACACTTATTTATAGTTATTAAAGGTGCGTCCGACTGGTTCACCGGACGCACCTTAAGTACGTTTCCTTGTGTTATAAGAACAGAAGGATCAGCTGTAAAACAGCAATGATGATTTTGATGACCCGTTTAATCAGGTATCGGCAATCAGTCATTCGTTTTTCCTTAAACAAGGAATGCAGCCATTCAGATTAGCCCTTACATCTCCCCAAAACTGAACGTGCGAGTTATTGAGGGTGCATGCTGCACTCCACACCAGAGCTTTGACGACACCACTCGTTTCAATGGGGGAATTCTGTGGCATGGTGTAAAGCACAGCAAAATCTTCAATAACGAAGCCAATTTTAATGTACTTACGAATTGGCGGTCACGTTAATCTTTCCATCAATATTGCTTTCTTCGTAAAGGCTCGAGTTTTTATGCTAAAGATTGCAAGTTGCTTGTAAAAGATAAGTACACTGATCCATAATCGCTGTTGTTGAGGGTGCATGCTGCACAAAATTAAAGTTAAAAAGTAAAACCCCCGTTCCTTACCAGTTCGGGGGTTTTACTTTTTAAAGAGAACGGTATTATTTTTAACTTTCAATAATTACCGTGGCACAAGCATAGTGCCGCTCATCTGCCAGCGTTACATGCATATTTGCAACGCCCAGCTTTTCCGCCAGTTTTAATGCCTCGCCCCATAGCCGTAGCCGTGGTTTGCCGAGCTCATCATTGAATACTTCAAATTGATTAAACGCCAGACCATTGCGGATCCCGGTGCCAAACGCTTTTGCTGCGGCTTCTTTCACAGCAAAACGCTTCGCCAGAAAACGCACCGGCTGGTGGTGCGTTTTCCAGATAGCCCATTCGTTATCGCTTAATACGCGGCGTGCCAGGCGATCACCGGATCGGGCGATCACCGCTTCGATGCGAGCGATCTCCACAATATCCGTGCCTAAACCTAATATTGCCATTAGCCACGCGCTTCCAGCATCAGACGCTTCATTTCTGCCACCGCATCTTTCAGTCCGGTCATCACTGCACGACCAATAATGGCATGACCGATATTCAGTTCATGCATCTCAGGGATGGCGGCAATGGCTTTCACGTTGTGATAGGTCAGACCGTGTCCGGCGTTAACTTTCAGACCGAGGCTTGCGGCAAAGGTCGCGGCTTTGGCGATACGCGCCAGCTCTTGCGCCTGTTCGGCGTCAGTTTTGGCATCAGCATAGCAACCGGTGTGGATCTCGATAAACGGTGCGCCAACCTCTGCCGCAGCTTTGATCTGCTCTTCATCGGCGTCAATAAACAGAGAAACCTGAATCCCGGCATCTGCCAGACGTTTGCAGGCATCGCGCATTTTGTCACGCTGCCCTGCGACATCCAGGCCGCCTTCGGTTGTTACTTCCTGACGCTTTTCCGGTACCAGGCAGCAAAAATGTGGCTTCGTCTCAACGGCGATCGCCAGCATCTCTTCGGTCACCGCCATCTCCAGATTCATGCGGGTATCCAGCGTCTGACGCAGGATGCGCACGTCGCGGTCAGTAATGTGACGGCGATCTTCACGTAAATGCACGGTAATGCCGTCCGCTCCCGCCTGCTCGGCAATAAACGCGGCCTGCACCGGATCCGGGTAAGCGGTACCGCGCGCGTTGCGCAGCGTAGCGATATGGTCAATGTTGACGCCTAACAGTAATTCAGCCATGACAATCCTCATCATTCATAATGTGTTTTCACCGTTCGCTTAGGCATAAACTGCCGGAACAGTTCCCTGCTCTTTAAAGGTTTACCGCCAAGATACGGCTTAAGCGCCATGCGGGTAAAGCGTTTCGCGGCGCGCAGTGTGTCTGCGTCAGGAAATTCCCGTGCGTTTAACGCTTTTAACTGCCTTCCGGTGAACGTTTTATTGTCGATAACGACGCTTGCGATAAACCCTTTTTCTTCGCGATAACGATACGTCATGGTGTCATCTACCGGCTCGCCGCTACCCGCACAATGGGTAAAATTGACGCCATAACCCAGATGCCCGAGCAGTGCCAGTTCAAAGCGGCGCAGCGCGGGTTCTGGCGTACCAGTGACCCCTGCAAGAGACTGAATGCAGTGCAAGTAATCGAAAAAAAGTTCAGAGAAGCGCGTCTCGTATTCCAGTACGCGGGAGAGAAGTTCGTTGATGTACAGACCGCTGTAAAGCGTGATACCGCTTAATGGCAGCGCCAGCGAGACGGCTTCAGCACTGCGCAGCGTTTTGACTTCGCCACGCCCGCCAAAACGTAGCAAGAGAGGGGTGAAAGGCTGTAATGCACCTTTCAGGGTAGAGCGTTTAGAGCGTGCGCCTTTGGCAACCAGACGCACGCGCCCCGATTCCTCCGTGAAGACGTCCAGCATCAGGCTGGTTTCGCTCCACGGG
>ERZ824473.3747-NODE-3747-length-14534-cov-2.803301_pt1 | contig 14534 bp, 8 predicted proteins | sample MGYA00519874_ERZ824473 | MGnify/ENA primary metagenome ERZ824473 (study PRJEB31778, sample SAMEA3449151) | human gut metagenome | biome: human gut; feature: human-associated habitat; material: faeces | place: United Kingdom | collected 2010/2012 ... | reverse complement strand
AAAACGTACGTAGACGTACAACATATCGCCCGGGAAGTAATCAATCGTATCGGCTACACGAAAAGCGAATACATGTTCGACGGAAACAGTTGTGGGGTACTGAGCGCCATTCATGAGCAATCTCCCGACATCAACCGCGGAGTCGTTCGGGAAGACCCTATGGAACAGGGAGCCGGAGATCAAGGCATGATGTTCGGTTACGCCTGTAACGAAACGGATAACTACATGCCGCTATCTCTTGAGTTATCACATTTACTATTGTACGAGCTGGCACAAATCCGCAAAGAAGGTCAAGAAATGACTTACCTGCGTCCAGACTCCAAATCGCAAGTAACAATCGAATATGGAGAAGACAATAAACCCGTACGGATTCACACCATCGTGATCTCCACCCAACATGACGAGTTTGTCAAAGCCATGGCACCCACCCCGGATGCACAACTGGAAGCCGATGCTCAAATGGTGGATCAAATACGCTGGGATATCATCAATATCTTGTTGCCAAGAGTGAAACGCCAACTACCGGAACGAGTACAGGCCCTTTTCGACGAAGATCTGATTCTTCACGTGAACCCTACCGGAAAATTCGTGATCGGTGGTCCTCACGGGGATACGGGATTAACTGGAAGAAAAATTATCGTTGACACCTACGGGGGCAAAGGAGCCCACGGGGGAGGTGCTTTCTCCGGGAAAGATCCATCTAAAGTGGACCGTTCTGCCGCTTATGCCGCACGGCACATCGCCAAAAACATGGTTGCTGCCGGAATTGCCGATGAGATACTGATACAGATTTCATACGCTATCGGTATCGCACAACCTGTCGGGGTCTTCGTGAACACTTACGGAACAGCCAGAGTGAACTTAAGTGATGCTGCCATTGCCGAGAAAATCACCTCTATCTTTGATTTGCGCCCGAAAGCCATCGAGGAACGTCTGAAACTCCGCAACCCGATCTATCAAGAAACAGCAAGCTACGGCCATATGGGACGTACTCCCAGAATTGTAAAAAAGGTATTCACCTCGAATTATTGGCCAACCATCGAGAAAGAAGTAGAACTTTTCACGTGGGAGAAACTGGATTACATCGAGAAGATCAAAGAGGCATTTAAATAAGGCAATTATATACTATTTTACAGCATATGCCTGTAATGCTTGTTTTTATGCTCAAACACCTCCGTCACTTGGCAACGAAAGAGACGGGGGTGTTTTATGTGAAACAAGAGTTTTGCCCCCTTTATCCAAACAACCACCTATCCTTACGTTATGTAGTTTCCTAAAATTGGTTTACTAGATTTGACATTCAATAAATTGTAAAAACATTTTCTATTCTCTTTTCTGTTACAAGTTTACTTCAAAAAACTGTAATTCCTGTAATAGTTTTACTTTTTTCTTGGCATCCGGGGAATTCCCCGGATGCCAAGAAAACTTGGCGTCAATACATGACCCTGGCGAATAACTCTTTTTTATCGCGGTGTGCCTGGTCAGGAACTTTCAACCCGATAGCCATGCGTGGTCTTCTCGTGTTGTATATCCCGATAATTCTCTCCACTTGCATTCTCGCCTGGTCGATATCTCTCAAGACCATATCGTTTAACCATTCCCGTTTCAAAATCCCGTTCACTCTCTCGGCGATACCGTTATCGTAAGGAGAGCCATCTTGTGTCACGCTCACTTGAATACCGTGTTCTTTCAAAATCCCGGTGTACAGCGAGGAGCAGTATTGCCCACCCCGATCCGAGTGATGAACAAGCTTGTCGCTAAAGTTGGGAGGCAGCGTCGCCAACGCCCGGCACAAGGCCTTCACGGGACCGGACGAGTCCAGTGTCGGGTGAACTTCCCAGCCCGTGATCCGCCGGGAATAAGCGTCGGTTACCAGCGAGAGGTACACGAAACCGGCACTCGTTGACAGGTACGTGATGTCACTGACCCATACCTGGTTGGGCCGGGTAACTCGAAACCCTTTCACCAGGTTCGGGAACTGGCGATGCCACGCCCGGGAATCCGTCGTGATCACCCGGTACTTCTTCTGTTTTATCATTAAATCGTGAAGGTGAAGCAAACGATAAAGCCAATCCCGACCGACGGGCAGACCGTTAGACCCCAGCATGTTCCACAATTTATTAACCCCGAGGTTAGGCATGTCACGGCGAATATCCTGGACGATGGAAAGAACGTAACGCTCGCGTTCCTCGCCTCCACGATCGGCCCGGAGGCTCTTGTAATAAGCCTGCTTGCTGTAGCCAAGGGAATTGCAAAGGTGTTCCGTCACGGCTTTACCTCCCCGTTCTTTCTGTCTCTCAACAATCCCGCTAATAGCATCTCCTCGTAGTTTTTTTTTACATCAACGTGCAGGCGTTCCCTGGCTAACTCTAGCATTAACTCGTGAGCTTCCACGAGTATTTTCTGTTTCTCTACTTCCTGCCGTAAAGTCTCCAGCTCGGCGCGTTCTTGGTCGGTCATCGGGTATAACATTTTGTAATTACGCGAAGATAAGCGTTTGTGTTGTTCTTCCGATAAAACTCGAGATTTATACTTGTGGAGCCAAACGTGAAAAGTCGAGGGTTTGACCTCGTACTTGGATAGAACTTCCGCGTAACCCATTTCATTGATTACTCGATCTCGTACCGCTGATAATTTCGTCTTGACAGGGTAATAACGACGACGAACAGAGGGTAAATTTAATTCTGACATTGGTTTACTAAGTTTACTGTAAACTTTTTTCAGGACAATACATTATGGTTGCTCTACCCTTACTCTAAGCCATAAACACAACAACTACACATCACCAACACAGCATATACATACATTAGTGTCTATACTACGTTTGTGATGTGTAAGAATTCCCTTAGTATCTTAGGCCAAGGATAGAGGATAGATAAAGATTCCCCTTTCCTTCTATAGAGGGAATTTGAAGCTAGGATTTGGGAGCACCTTTTATTCCCTTCTTCCCAAATAAATCATGATATAATATAATAAGGTAGCCAAAGAAGAAAGTGCGGCAATCACATAGGTATACGCAGCCCATTTCAAAGCATCCTTAGCACTCTCTTGCGATTCATAAGTCGTGATACCGGAATTACGTAACCAAGCCAAAGCCCGGTGACTGGCATCTATCTCGACTGGCAGAGTAATGATACTAAACAAAGTTGTCATCGCAAAAAGAGCTATACCGATCAACAATAAATTGGGGAAAGTGTCGACCAAAATAATTCCCGCCAACAAAATCCATTGCACCCAATGCGACGCAAAACTCACCACCGGAACCAGAGCCGAACGTAATTGCAACATACTATACGCTTGAGCATGCTGTAAAGCGTGTCCACATTCATGAGCAGCGACAGCGGCGGCTGCCACATTGGCACCATAATATACTTCGTGACTTAAATTAATAGTCTTGTTGTAGTGATCCGTTAATTGTCCTTCCACGCTACCGATTTTCACCCCCTGCACTCCATTATCCCGTAACATTTTTTCCACCACGTCACGTCCCGTCATCCCGTTAGCAGTAGGTATCTTAGAGTATTTCTTAAAACGACTTTGTAATTGATGGCTCACCAGCCAGCTCAACAAAGTAAACCCGATAAATATAATCCAAATTAAAGGTAATCCTGCCATATTCAAATAATCAATTAAAGTTTTTCCAAAGATATACAAAAAGTACGCCATCGCCCTAGAGCATGATATATAAAAAATACTAATACGGGCTTTCTATATTTATTTTCATCAAGAATGACATTCTCTATTGTTTTTTTAGAAAATCTTCACTAATTTGTAACCCTCGAATCATTCGAAGAGTTATATACGTTTACAATATTAATCTAAACCGTATTATAATGAAAACCTATAAACCTAACGAAATTAAAAACATCGCGCTCGTGGGTAGTGCCGGGTCCGGCAAAACCACGTTAGCGGAAGCTATGATGTATGAGGGCGGGGTCATCCCGCGCAGAGGTAGCGTAAGTGCTAAAAACACTTCCTCTGACTATAGGCCTGTGGAGCAGGAGTATGGTTCTTCTGTTTTTCCGGCAGTATTATATACCGAATGGAAAGATCAGAAACTGAACTTTATCGATACTCCGGGGGCTGATGATTTTGTCGGTGGAGTTATCTCTGCGCTGAATGTAGCCGACACGGCGGTGATGGTTGTCAATGCTGTCAAGGGTGTCGAAGTAGGGACCGAAATTATTAGCCGGCATGTCCGGAATTTAAATAAACCGATGATTTTTGTCATCAACCAGCTGGATCATGAAAAAGCTAATTTCGAACAAACGCTTGAACATGCACAGGCTTCTTTCGGAAAGAAAGTGGTACTGGTGCAATATCCGGTCAATCAGGGGCTCGGTTTCAATCAGGTGGTGGATGTCCTGAAAATGGAGATGTATCAGTGGAAACCGGAGGGGGGTAAACCTGATGTATTGCCGATCCCGGAGTCGGAGAAAGAGAAAGCCGACGAATTGCATAATGCCCTGATCGAGGCGGCTGCCGAAAACGATGAAGGGTTGATGGAGCTTTATTTTGAGAAAGGGAGCTTGTCGGAAGACGAAATGCGCGCCGGTATCCGGAAAGGGTTGATCGCCCGTGATATGTTCCCTGTGTTCTGTGTGTCGGCCGAAAAAGATATGTGTGTACGGCGTTTTATGGAATTCCTGGTGAACGTGGCTCCGAGTGCGGCTGCCATGCCGGGAATGCTTACGAAAGACGGTCGTCTGGTGCCTTATGAAGTGAACGGCCCGGCTTCGGCTTTTGTATTCAGTACGACTATCGAGCAGCATCTGGGAGATATCAACTATTTTAAAGTTGTTTCCGGTACGGTGAAAGAAGGGGATGATTTGATCAATATGACTACCGGTACTAAAGAACGTATTGCACAGTTGTATGCTGTAGCCGGTAAAAACCGGACGAAAGTGACGGAACTCCGGGCCGGTGACCTCGGAGCGACCGTGAAACTGAAAGGAACGAGAAACGGGGATACCCTGAATGAGAAAGATTGTGATTATGTATTTCCCGGAATCAAATATCCGAATTCCCGTTTCCGTACTGCTGTCCGGGCAGTGAATAAGGGCGACGAGGAGAAAATGGCCGAAGTGCTTTATCGGATGCACGAAGAGGATCCTTCTTTGTTGGTGGAATACTCCAAAGAATTGAAGCAAATGATCCTTTCGGGCCAGGGAGAATTTCATTTGAATACGATGAAATGGCGGATCGAACACAACGATAAGATTCAAATTGAATTTTATGCTCCGAAGATTCCTTATCGGGAAACCATTACGAAATATGCCCAGGCCGATTACCGGCATAAGAAGCAATCCGGAGGAGCCGGACAATTCGGGGAAGTACATATGGTCATCGAACCCTATGAAGAAGGAATGCCCGAGCCGACGACTTATAAGATCGGTGGTGTGGACAGCAAGATGTCGATCAAAGGAAAAGAAGAATATGATTTGCCGTGGGGAGGTAAATTGGTGTTTTACAACTGTATTGTAGGTGGAGTGATCGAAGCCCGTTTTATGCCGGCTATTCTGAAAGGTATTATGGAAAAAATGGAAGAAGGGCCGTTGACGGGTTCGTATGCCCGGGATATTCGCGTATGTATTTACGATGGTAAGATGCACCCGGTAGACTCCAATGAAATTTCTTTCCGTTTGGCAGGACGTCATGCCTTTAGCGAGGCTTTCCGGAAAGCCAATCCGAAGATTCTGGAACCGATTTATGATGTCGAAGTGCTGGTGCCCGATGAAGATATGGGAGATGTGATGGGCGATTTGCAAACCCGCCGGGCTATGATTATGGGGATGGATGCCGACAGCGGTTTTCAGAAGATCAAAGCCAAAGTGCCGTTGAAGGAAATGCAGCGTTATTCTACTGCCCTGAGTTCCATTACCGGTGGACGGGCCACTTTCACAATGAATTTTGCAGGCTATGAAAAAGTACCGTCTGAAGTACAGGAGGAATTGTTGAAAGCTTATCAGGAAACAGATGACGATGAATAATTTTTGGTGAATTATACGGAAAGGAAAGGTTGTTGCTAAATGATTTTGCATATTTGTTTAAACATCTTATACATCGTTTGTTCGATTGGCTATTTTAGTTCAACTTTAATGTAATTCAGCTTAATGTCAGCCTATTCGCCGTAGGCTGACATTTTTTAATGCAATTTGCAAATCAACTTTGGTACATTAAAGTATATAGATGCGAAATTAATTTATGGACGTCATGTTACAAATCTAAAACGTTTTAAGAGCTTTTACTATGGATATATTTGCAGATTATTGTATTTTATTTGCCAAGTAGTTTAAAATTGTCTGTTCTTATTATTTGGATAGTGAAGTGGGTTAGGGAGGAATTGTTTAAAAAATGAATAAAAAACAGGTAAATGGCTAATGGAATGATGTATTTTTTAATTTTGTTTGTGGTGAATTGTAAGGATAGGGATAGTTGAATTAATTCGTGGATGATGGAACAGCAATTTCAATATTACGCTTTTATCAGCTATAAACGGGAAGATGAGAAATGGGCTAAATGGTTACAGGATCGGTTAAGATGGTATAAGTTACCTTCGAAATTATGTAGACAAATCACCCGGTTGCCTAAGAAAGTATGGCCTGTTTTCAGGGATAATACGGATCTCGACAGTGGGAGACTGGAAGAAAATATAAGACATGAACTCGAGCGTTCACATTATCTTATTGTGATATGTTCACCTGAAGCAGCGCGTTCGCCCTGGGTCGGAAAGGAAGTGAAATATTTCGCTACACTTCACGGAGCAGATAAGATCATCCCTTTTGTCGTTTCAGGGATTCCCTACAGTAATGACATCGAGACAGAATGTATCCATGAACAGATAAAGGCGATAAGCCAGGAAGAATTATTGGCTATAAATGTCAGGGAAGAAGGGATCGGTTCATTTGCGATGAAGAAAAAAAGGGCTTTTATCCGCGTTGTGGCCCGTTTGTTGGATATAAAGTTCAATACCTTATGGCAGCCTTATGAACGTATCCTGAGGATTCGTAAATGGAGTACAGGAATCGGAGTTGTTTTATTCTTATTCGTTTTATTCATCTTGTGGGACTATTACCGGACTAAAAATGAATATTTTGCTGATTATGTGGATAGATGGGGAATACCGGAAGGGGTGATTGAGTTAAGTGCGGAACAGGTTAAAAAAAGAAGTACACATTATCGTTTCGAATATACCCACCGCAGTATATTGGGGAAAGGAAAGGGCACGCTGAAAAGAGTTGTTTTTGCCAATTCTGCCGGTTTTCCTATAGAGCACAATTTTAGTGAATATGTCGATCGTTCTTCTATTCAACAGATAGAAAGCCGAAAAGATAGACGGGGACAATCTGTCATTGAGATTGAATATCAAAATTCCAAACAAAAGCCTTTGATTGTTGCCTATATTGCCGGGGACAGTTTGCAATATGTAGATCTGAAATCATTGGATAAGGGAATGGGTATCGGACTTACAAGTTCTTTTACTTCTATCACTTCGAATGCATTTGAAAGTATGTTTAGTAATTCGAAATCTGAAATCCGGCGGTATCGTTTAATCAGGGACCGGCAAGGTTTCATTATACGTAAGTTATTTAAAAAATATAACGGTAACGACGATATCGCTGCTTGTGATGCAAAGGGAATTTATGGCTTTGATTATCTCCTGGATTCTATCGGAAGGCCCCGGTTGGTCAGATTTATCGGGTTTGAAGGTTTTAACTTTCCCAATAATATGGGGATAGCTTCTAAGAAATATAATTATGACGAATATGGTAATATTTCGGTAATCGCTTATCTCGATCCGGCAGGTAATCCTGTTTTGAATGAACAGCGGTGGGCGACTTATACCAGAAAATGTGATGAGAACGGTAATATTGTAAAAGGTGTATATCTGGGAATAGACCAAAAGATTTGTCCGCTAAGTAATGGTGGGGGAATAATCGGGAAAGAATACGATGAACATGGGAATAGTATTACCGAATCGATTTTTGATAAAGACGGTCAGCTTGCCTGGGGACGGGAAGGGGTGGCAAGATGTGTTGCAAAGTACAATAAGCAAGGAAGAATCATCGAAACGGCAAATTATGGGACAGACGGTAATTTGTGTTTTAACAAAAAAGGATATGCCCGATTGCTTTCTACATACGATGATTGCGGGAATGTGATTGAAATGGCTTATTACGGTGTGGATGGAGCTCCCTGTTTTAATAAAAAAGGGTATGCAAAATGGATTGGCCGGTATGATAAATATGGGAATATGATTGAAAGCGCTTATTTTGATACCGATGGAGAGCCGGTGAGGGATAAAGAAGGAGTTATGAAAGTAGAGGCTGTTTATAATAATAAGGGGTATATTTCCTCCATTAGTTATGTAGATGCCGGGGGAAATCTTGTTCCGAATAAGATCGGTATAGCCCAGGTAACGATAACTTATGATAACAATAATAATTTAGAGAAAATATCTTTTAAGGACGCTGACGGAGCTCCTTGTCCCATTGCGAATGTAAGGCTGGAGTATGATGAATCTGGGAATCAGACAGGGCAGTTCGTTTCATGTCTGGAAGATAAATTGTTCCAACCTGCAGGGTTTAATTGGAGAGCAAAATATGATAAAGGAAATCTCGTAGAGAAGGTATATCTGAATAATGTAAAAGAACCTTATTTAAATCCGAATGAAGGCTATGCAAAATATATTGCAAAATATAATGAGCGGGGTAGATTGATTGAACTTTCTTTCTTCGATACAGAAGAAAAACCCTGTTTGAATAATAAAGGATATGCGAAAGTTTCTTATGGATACGATGAGTGGGGAAATGTAACGGAGATTCTGTTTTTGGGGGTGGATGGAAAACCATGTACCGATTCGAGTGGAGTGGCCCGGTGTGTGATGAGGTATGACGAACGGGGAAATAAGATAGAGGAAGCTACTTTCGATCCGGAAGGGAACCCCTGTTTAAATGCCCAGGGGGCAGCTAAAATGACTGCTGTATGTGATAGTTGGGGAAATGTAACGGAGATGACTTATTGGGGAACGGATGGTAGGTTAGGTCTGAATAAGGAAGGTTTCGCCAAGTTGAATTTTAAGTATGATGAGCGTGGTTTTCGGGAAGAAACGGCTTACTTTGATGTGAATAATAAGTTGTGTATGCATACAGGTGGCTATGCAAAAGTGCTTGAAAAATACGATCCCCGCGGAAATTGTACCGAAGTGGCTTATCGGGATGAAAATGATAGACCCTGTCTGCTGAAAGATGGTTATGCAAAGTTGTCTTTTCAGTACGACGACCGGGGGAATGTGGTAAAACAGGTATATTTCGGTACAGACGATAAACCCTGTATAAATACCGGCGGTTTTACTGCTATTTCCCAAAAATATAATGAAAAAGGGATGATTACCGAGGTCGCTTTTTGGGATATAGCCGAAAAGCCCTGTTTGGTGAACGGTTATTTTATGGAGAAGACTGAGTTTGACGATTGGGGTAGAATAATAGAAAAGAAATATTTAGATACTGAAAATAAGTTATGTAAAGGTGGATATGGATTTGCAAGAATGACGGTAGAGTATGATCGTACAGGTAATTCGACAGTCAGAGTATTTGACGAAAATAATCATGAAACGATGAAAAAATCGCTTCATGTGAATGAAATAATACAATGAAATTAATTCAATATTCAGGTTGGTAAGAATTTGTTTGATGGTTGAAAACATGTAGTTTTGTCGGATAAATTTAATCGTTGTTATGCATTTATTTTATACGCCGGATATCGAAGGGGATATTTATACGTTGAATGCGGATGAATCCAGACATTGTGTACGGGTATTGAGGTTGGGGGCCGGAGAAGCGGTTTCGTTGGTGGATGGGAAAGGAACTTGGTATGAGGGAGTTATCGAACGGGCGGAAGTGCGGGGATGTGAGATCAGGATTACGGATCGGCGGGAACTATACGGCCGGCGCAATTTTCACCTGCATTTGGCTGTTGCTCCGACGAAGAATATAGACCGCATCGAATGGATGCTGGAAAAATGTACTGAGATGGGGATCGATGAGATTACCTTATTGCATGCAGCTCATTCCGAACGGAAGGTTGTGAAAGAAGAACGGCTGGAAAAAGTGATTGTGGCGGCGATGAAACAGTCTTTGAAAGCCTATTTGCCCCGGCTGAATCCGATGACCGATTTCCGGCAGTTGGTTACTTCTTGCCGGGAGCCCCATAAATTTATCGCCCACTGTAATGAAGGGGATAAAAAACGCTTGGATGAAGTGTATCGGCCGGGGGAAGATGTGGTTATACTGATCGGACCTGAAGGAGATTTTTCGGAAGAAGAAGTGGTATTGGCCCGGCACCACGGGTTTGTGCCTGTGACTTTAGGGACGAGCCGGTTGCGGACTGAGACGGCGGGGATTGTGGCTTGCCATAGTATCGATTTTATGAATCGCGTTTAAATCTGAACATATGGAGCATCTTTGGAAAGTGGTGTTTTTGATCGTTTTGTTTGTGTTTGTGCCTCGCTGGTTGTGGAGCCAGGAAACTAAAACGAAACTGGCTCTGTTGAAATATAAAGGAGGAGGCGATTGGTATGCCAATCCGACTTCTCTGCCTAATCTGATCCGTTTCTGTAACGATAAATTAGGTACTGACCTGGCTAAAGAGCCGGCCACTGTCGAACCGGGAAGCCGGGATATTTTCAATTATCCCTATGTGCATATGACGGGGCATGGAAATGTTGTTTTTACAGAGGTGGAAGCCCATAATCTCCGGGAGTATTTGTTGGGGGGTGGTTTTTTACATGCAGACGATAATTATGGGTTGGCTCAGGCCTTCCGGCGGGAAATGAAAAAAGTGTTTCCTGAGGATGAATTGGTTGAGATTCCCTGGGAACATCCGATTTTTAATCAGAAATATAAATTTTCGGAGGGGTTACCCAAAATCCATGAACACGATGCGAAACGGCCGCAAGCTCTGGGGGTCATCAAGGAAGGAAGATTGGTGGTTTTATTTACTCTCGAGACCGACCTGGGAGATGGCTGGGAAGATCCTGAGGTGCACAACGATCCTGAAAACAAACGGCAGGAGGCTTTGCAGATGGGAGCGAATATTATTTCTTATGTGTTTTCTAACTAAGGTATGTGAAGGTGATGGTTATTCTTCGGGTTCCTTCAGTAAATTTTTCCGGTATTCGGCGGGCGTCATTTTCATGATCTCTTTAAATTTATGGTTGAAATGGGAAATATTTCTGAACCCCGATTCGTAGGCTACCTGAATAATACTGAGGTCTGAGTTGAGCAGTAATTTGCATGAAAATTCAATCCGGATTTCGGTCAGGCATTCGAAAATACTCTTTCCTGTGCTTTGTTTGAAATTCCGGCAAAGGGCCGAGTGGTTTTGGCCGGCATAGGAAGCGATGGCTTCGAGACTGATGTTCTCTTTGAAATTATTCATCAGATAAGCGAAAGTCTTATTTACCGGAGTGTTATATTGGTTTTGGGTGGCCTGGAAATTGTAGTCGAAGCCGGATAGCAATTTGTATTTTTTACTACTTCCTAAAAGATCCAATATTTGATAAAGTTTGATCAGCATGCTGATACCGGGGAGGCTTTCCAATAGGGGAAATATTTCCGTAACTTCGTCGGTGATTCTTTTGTTTTGAAATAAGATTCCCTGCCTGCTTGTTTGCAATAGACTGGAAATGCGTGAAAACTCGGGCATTTTATTCATATCGGCCGGAAAGATGTCCCTGGTGAATTGAATGACTTCCGAACTACAGTAAAGATCGTTGTTCTCATAATAAGTTTTGTCACACATGTGGAAGTGTGGTAAATTTTCTCCGAACAGTACGATATCTCCTACTTTGAAATCATCTACCCCATCTCCTACAAAACGTTTTCCCCAACCGTTCGTGATCAGAGTCAACTCGAATTCTTTGTGGTAATGCCATTGCGTCGGAAAATATTTGAAAATAAAGTTCCTTTTGGTAAACGAATGACCTGTAGCCGGGATGATCGTCTCGTAAAGCATAATGTTATATTTTGTGTTTTAGTGTGTTTATGGCAAATATAATACAATATTTTTAAGTTTTGGAAAAAGAATAAATAATATTTTATCTCTCATAGACTTTGTTAATAAGATGATTATAAAATTCATGGTAAAAATAAGGTATTTTGTTGTATTATATGTAAAAAAGCAAATATTGTACAAGTTTATGCAAATAAAACAGAAGAATGGCTTTATAATATGCCTTATTTTTGATTGATCTTAAATTATTATCCCCTATGAACAGATTATTGAGATATGGAATTGTCGTAGTTTGTGGAATCGTTAGCAGTTTTTCGGTAAGTGAAGCTGCTACCCATAAAAAGTCAGAGCCCTATGTGGTAGTAAAACAGCAGGTGTATCCTTTTTCACTGAAAGATGTCCGTTTGACGCCGGGAATATTTCAGAAAGCGATGGAATTGGATAAAAAGTGGTTACTGGATTTGGAGGCAGACCGTTTTTTGTGTGGTTTTCGGGAAGAAGCCGGCTTGAAACCCAAAGCTCCCCGATACGGTGGGTGGGAAACTTCGGGAGCTTCCGGACACACTTTCGGTCATTATTTATCGGCTTGTGCCATGATGTATGCAGCTACCGGTGACGAGGAGTTGCTGAAAAAACTAGATTATATTATCGGTGAGCTGGATTCTTGCCAGCAAACGGTCGGTACAGGATTTTTGGCCGGGTTTCCCCGTTCGAAGGCTTTGTTCGAAGAAATTGCCCGGGGAGATATCCGTTCGAACGGTTTTGACCTGAACGAAGGCTGGGTACCGGTTTATACCATACATAAATTATTTGCCGGACTGATCGATGTATATCGTTATACCGGAGATCAGAGGTGTTATCGGATCCTGATCAGATTGTCGGACTGGTGGGTGAAGATATTCAAAGGGCTGAACGACGAACAGGTGGCTAAAATCCTGCATTGCGAACACGGAGGTATCAATGAAGCGATGGCGGATGTATATGCGCTTACCGGTGACCGGAAATACCTGGAGCTAGCCAACCGTTTGAATGACCGGGTGCTGATGGACCCGTTGGCACGGCGTGAAGATAAGCTGTCCGGGAAACATGCCAATACACAGGTCCCTAAAGTGGTGGGGGCTATCCGGCAATTTGAACTGGGATGTGATTCTTCGTATTATACAATAGCCGATTTTTTCTGGAATACGGTCGTACACCATCATACTTATGTCATCGGCGGTAATAGTGAAGCCGAGCATTTCGGTATGCCGGGTAAGTTGTGTGACCGGGTGACCGAAAAGACCTGTGAAACTTGTAATACCTATAATATGCTGAAACTGACGAAACATCTTTTCCAGTTGCAGCCGACTGTAGAAAAGGCTGATTATTATGAAAGGGCTTTATATAATCAGATCCTGGCTTCACAAAATCCTGACGATGGGATGGTTTGTTATTTTGCACCGCTGGCGTCGGGAAGCCGGAAAACGTATTCTTCTCCTTACGATGCCTTTTGGTGTTGTGTAGGGACGGGTTTCGAGAATCATGCCCGGTACGGAGAATTTATTTACTTTACGAACGATCAGGACGATCTGTTTGTGAATCTTTTTATTCCGTCGGAATTGAACTGGAAGGAGAGAGGTATTCGGGTGACTCAGCGGACCAGTTTCCCGGAATCGGATTCTATCGTATACCGTTTCGATATGAAAAAACGGCAGAAGTTTACGCTTCATTTGCGTTATCCGTCCTGGGCTCAGGCCGGGTATACGCTGGCGGTGAACGGACAACCTGTCGGAGAGGAGACCGAACCGGGGCAATACCTCACTATTTCGAGGAAATGGGCGCCGGGAGATGAAGTCACTTATGTATTGAAGCAAACGGTAAGATCGGAAGGAATTTTGGGGGATTCGACCGTCAGGGCTTACCTGAACGGACCGGTGGTGTTGGCAGCTCCTTTAGCCGACGAGCAGGCTGTCCCGGTAATTGTGAGTGAACGGTTGACGGATGCCGGGCATATCGTGAAGAGAGTGGGGGACGGATTGCATTTTAAAACAACCTGTGCCGAGCCGGAGAATGTCGGCTTGATTCCTTATTATCGGATTGGCGGCAGACGGATGATGGTATTCTTCAATCATTTTAAACCGGAAGAATGGAAAATCCGTCAGGCCGATTTAGCGAAACGGCAAGATCGTGAGAGATGGTTGAAGGAACAGACGGTATCCCAGTTCAGTCCCGGCGAAATGCAGCCTGAACGGGACCATCAGCTGAAAGGGGAAAAAACACAGCCCGGAGAGTTTAACGGTCATAAGTTCCGCGAAGCGAAAGAAGGCGGATGGTTCTCGTTCGAAATGGAGGTACTGCCCGATCGGCCTATGAATCTGTTGTGTAAATATTGGGGAGGGATTGTTTATTGGCATATGTTCGACATTCTGATCGATAACGTATTGGTAGCCCAGGAAAATGTCCACAATTGGGGGGATCAGTTTGTAGAAAGAAATTATAAGATACCATTGGAATTGACGAAGGGGAAATCGAAAGTGACGGTT
>ERZ824473.3743-NODE-3743-length-14550-cov-3.949086_pt1 | contig 14550 bp, 12 predicted proteins | sample MGYA00519874_ERZ824473 | MGnify/ENA primary metagenome ERZ824473 (study PRJEB31778, sample SAMEA3449151) | human gut metagenome | biome: human gut; feature: human-associated habitat; material: faeces | place: United Kingdom | collected 2010/2012 ... | reverse complement strand
TCATTTAATATACACCATCTTTTTCTAAAATGCAAGTACTTTTTTTAAAAAATTTCAATTTTTTTATTTTTCTCGAATTTTTCCTGTGAAAAAGCCATTTTTTCCAGGGAAATCCCGCTTTTGATGTTTCCTGTTTTTGCTGTTTATGCAGGCAAAAGTATTTCCGTCTCAGTGTTTCTCACGGGATTTCCCTGTTTTATCCATTTCCCCGGTAAAATTTTCTCAGGAAATCAATAAAAATAAAATCAAATGATAATGGGAAAATTATTTCTCAAAGATTTCTCTGATCTTTTTGTCCAGGGCTGCCGCCAGTTCTTTATGGCCCTGTGCGGTCAGATGCATATGGTCAATGTCATTCGGCGCTGCCTGCACCACTTTATTTGCATCCAGATAATAACATCCAAACTGATCTGCGATCCGTTCATATTCTGCGGCCAGTCCCTGAGATTTCTCTGCGCATCCTTTTCCCATGGTTCCTGACACATTTGAGTTTTCGTATTCTTTGCCGATATTCTGTGGAGTCACGATCAGGATCTGCGGCCTGCCGTTTCTCCAGCAGTCTGTGGTTGCGATAGCTTTTTTAACCAGACGGATCATTCCCAGACCGATGGCAGGTGCGCCTGCGCTGAAGCGTTCCTTGGTGTCATTGGTTCCCAGCATGATCACCAACAGATCTACCGGCTCGTGGCTCATCAGACATGGATAGAGATAATCCAGTCCGGAAAGTCCTTCAAATACAGGATCCCGGAAGCTGGTGGTTCTGCCGGAAAGTCCTTCTTCCAGGATCAGATAATCCTCTCCCAGAGATTTCTGCAGCAGACAGGTCCATCTCTCATTCTCGTCAAAACGTCCGTCATTCATAGCACAATAACCATGTGTATTGGAATCCCCATAACATATGATGTGTTTTTTCATTCTTCGTTTCCTCCTTGGTCAAGCGGATAAAATCATCCGCTTCGCTGCTTGTTCATAACCAGATAACTGCTCCGTACTTTCGCAGTTACGCACCAAAATCAGGCAGATGTTTCCCACCTGCCTGATTTTCTTTCTCCCATGATTTTATAAATCCTTTGTATCCGCGATCGCCTGTTTAATATCTTTATAGAGTTCAACCAGTTTCGGATCATCGGTAGCTACAGGCAGGAAAGGAAGTCTCGGATCACCCATCGGACATCCGTCCAGAGTGATGATTCCTTTTACTGCTCCGTGCATGGAAGCAAAGGAGCATAAACGATAGATCAGAGGAGTTACGATCGCCTGTACTTCGGCTGCTTTGTCCCACTCGCCTCTCTTGATCAGTTCATCCATCTTCATATAAAGTTCCGGCATTGCTCCATAGGTACCGCCGATTCCGGCATCCGCACCCATGATGCGTCCTGCTACGAACTGCTCATCCGGACCATTGAACACAATGAAATCTTTGCCGCCCGCCAGTTTGAAGCGAAGAACATCCTGTGCAGGATCAGAAGAGCATTTTACGCCTGCCACTCTGTCATTCTCCAGCATTCGGTTAAACAGGTTCATGGACAGATTGAAACCGGTCAACTGCGGAATATTGTAGATAAAGAATGGAAGATCTGCCGCCTTTGTGATCTCAGTCCAGTGCTGATAAACGCTCTCTTCGCTCGGGCGGTAATATACACATGGAACCGCAGAGATCGCTGCCGCACCGATTTTCTCAGCATGTTCTGCCAGAATACAGGAATGTCTGGTATCTGCACATCCTACATGTACAATAATATTCATATCCTGTCCGACTTCATTCACCACTGTTTCCGCCACAAGTTTACGTTCCTCTGTATCCAGAAGAAAACCTTCGCCCGTACTTCCGCAGACATACATCTGTTTCACGCCTTTATCTCTGAAATAGCGGGAAACTGCTTTTACTGCCTCCACATCTACGCTGCCGTCTTTGGCAAAAGGAGTATTTAACGCTACTGTAACGTGTTTGAATTTTTCAATATTATACTTGGACATTATTCTCTGCCTCCCTTATATATTTCCGGCTGCCGGTCAGACCGCAGCCTTAATTGCTGTTCACTCCTCAAAATGTACTTTTCGGAATATGCCGGTGAACATTATCCATCTTATCCTCTGCACGGAATTTAACCTTTAACAGCACCCATGGTAATTCCCTTGGTAAAGTATTTCTGGAAAATCAGGAATACTACAATAATCGGAACTGCTGCCAGAGATGCACCTGCCATGATCAGACCGAAATCTGTGGCATTCTCTGCCTGAAGTTTTGCGATACCAAGTGAGATCGTCAGATTATCTGTGCTGCTGAGCATGATCAACTGCATGAAGTAATCATTCCATGAATTGATAAATGTAAAGATTGCCAGTGCTCCGATACCGGGTTTGATCATTGGAAGTGCGATCTGGGAAAAGGTTTTCCACTCGCTGGCACCATCGATCCTGGCTGCCTCCATCATTTCTCCCGGAATTCCTTCCGCAAACTGTTTGATCAGGAACACACCGAACGGCCATCCGACTGTAGGGAAAATAACCGCCCAGATGGTATTATACATATTCAGTGAAGACATTTCACGTAATAACGGGATTAAAATAACCTGTTTCGGAAGAGCCATCGCACATACGATCAGAGAAAAGAGGATCGTACGTCCGATAAATCTTTTCTTTGCAAGTGCATATCCTGCCATGGCTGCTGTAAAGCAGGTCAGAAGCATTGCCACTACTGCCATGAAAACCGTATTCAGTAACCAGCGGATCGCTGCCGGAACCTGTGGACCTGCCAGCGAAAGGCTGGTAAATGGAATATGGATTTCCCACAGAGGTGCCACCTGTCTGCTGAAAAGTTTCTGGTAGTTTGCAGTTACCCATTCACTTGGCCACCATTCCGGAGTCGTTGCATTGATCGCCGCACCGGTCTTAAAAGATCCTGTGATGATCCAGTAAAGAGGAAAGGCGAAGCTGATCGCAAGCAGTGTGATCACGATAATGGAAAATGTTTTGTACGCTTTTGTGCGTGCTGCGGTATTTTTCTTCATTTGCTTTTCCTCCTTTCTTAATCTGTCTTGGCCATCTTAAACTGGATACCGGAAAGGATGGCGATAGCGATGGCAAGGATTACACCCATGGCATTTCCATATCCATAGCGGTACAGTTTAAATGCATTATAATAGATATAATACATAATGGTATCTGTGCTGTGGTTCGGACCGCCGCTTGTCAGAAGCTGGATCAACGCGAAACACTGGAAGCTGTTGATGGTTGTGATAACCAGAATGTAAAGAGTTGTCGGCATGATCTGCGGCCATTTGATTTTCCAGAAGCACTGGAATTTCGTTGCACCGTCTACTTCTGCTGCTTCTACCAGACTCTGGTCTACGTTGTTGAGAGCAGATACATACAGCACGATCGGCTGTCCCACAGAAGTCGTAAGCAGGATCAGAATGATACAGCCAAGAGCGTATCTCTCATCACCCAGCCAGTTGATATTCTGTTTCAGCAGTCCGGTTGCCTTTCCCACATAATTGAAGATTCCGTAGTAATTGTTGAACATCCATTTCCATACAACTGTAACGGCTACTGAACCGGTTACTACAGGAAGATAAAAAATACAACGGAAAAGTGAACAGAAAGGTTCTTTCAGATCATAGATAACAGAACTTACCCATAAAGAAAAAATACATACAACAGGAACAGAAACAACTACGATAATGATCGTATTTACTAATGCTCCAAGAAAAATTTTATCCTGAAACAGCTCTTTGTAGTTTCCAAGTCCGACAAAAATATCTGCGCGGTTCATAGTGGAATCAAAGAAGCTGGTAATTACGCACTGGATCATCGGATAGATTACAAATCCAAGAAAGAAGATCAGACTTGGGATCATAAAAGCATAGCCTGCGATCGTTTCTCTGCGCACCAGTGCTCTTGATGTACTGCTTTTACCTGACACCGGAAATTCCTCCTTTTTTCATAAAGAGTGCCCTTCCCACGATAAATGCAGGAAGGGCACATAAAATTCCTTAATACTACTGTGCTGCTGCAACGTTTGCAGTTGTTGTAAATTCTTCCACTGCTGTCTTCACATCAGTACCGGAACCAATCTGCTGAAGCATGTTCCACCATGCTGTACGAGCTTCTGCCCATCCGCCAACTACCTGATAATAGTCGCCCATGTATGGAATGAATGCAGAGTATTCTGTCATCAGTTCATCGCCTTCGTAAACGTTTCCGAGGTCTTTTACAGGCCAGAAGTTGGAAGCTTTTACGCTCTCAGGAGCCTGTGTTTCGTCGTTTGCCATGAAATCGATAAATGTCTTGGATGCTTCGATCTTCGCTTCATCGCCGTTATCAAATACACCAAATCCCCAGATACCGCCGCAGAGCTGTGGATCGCCGCTCTCTGTCGGGAATGCCATTGGAAGTACGTCAAAGCTTAAGTTTTCAGCGTTATTCTTCTCCTGGGATACGTTCCAGCAGAATGCCATTGCCAGTGTTCCGTTGCAGAACAGGTTTACTTCGTCGCCGCCTGCGATAGATGCGTCAAAGTTGATTCCATCCATGGAATTTAACAGTTCGAAAGCTTTGATATTCTCTTCGCTGTTTAATGTGTATTCTGTGTGCTCAGCATTTGTAAATGTACCGCCGTAGAGATTGTTTACAAGTGCTCTTGTTCCCTGGTCACCGCCCTGGCCGCTGCAGTATACTGCGCCAACGTTCTCCTGACCGGAATCATAAACTGCCTGAACTGCTTTCTGGAAGTTCTCTGTTGTCCAGGTATGGTTTTCTTCATCGAGATACTGCAGTGCATCTGCTTTCTCGAAAATATCTCTGTTAACTGCCATTGTATGAGCTGTCATACATAATGGATATTCGTAGAATACGCCGTCGTTGTTCTGGCATGCTTTTTCTACAGAATCATAGATTGCTTCTTTGGCATCGTCTGTCCACAGATCGGATAAGTCTGCCATCAGCCCTTTTGCTCCCCAGTTTGCTACCAGACGTTCCGGTCCTTCCAGAACGATGTCCGGTGCCTGTCCGCCTTCGATTGCGGTGTTGATCTGGTCATCACCATTTGTATAGTCCAGATATTCTACAGTTACATTGATCTCCGGATGAGCTTCATTGAAGTTTGCGATCATTCCGTCTACAGTAGCTGCATCGCCCCAGTTTCCGATCGGATAGGTCCAGAGTGTGATGTCTGTAGATTCAGAATCTGCTGCAAAAACATTTCCTGCCGGTACTAACATACTTGCTGCAAGTGCAACTGCCAAAACTTTACGATAATTCATAACGAATACCCTCTCTTTTCTTGTACACCCATACTTTTTTGTCTGCTTTTCAGCTTTTTGGTTACTGTTTTTACTTTTTGTTACTGTTTTTCATTTTCTTTTTGTACCGTTCCTCTGCTACCCCATTTGCAGATTTGACGGTCTGTGATTATCTTTTCACTTTGCCGGTCATGTGAATCTTTGATAATTTTTATATTCGTATTGTACATTCCTTTGTGCATTCTGTCAATAGTTTTTTAAAATTTTTTTCATTTTATTTTTAAAATTAAAATTTTTAGCATTTTAGTGTGATGAAATTTATGGAAATATTTTTCATTTTTTCTCCACACAGACATGCTCAGCTATTCCTTTTTCTATACTCCTGCCTTATATTTTCCACCCTGACTGCGCAAAAATGCCATGGACTTTCTTCCGAATTTCCATGGCATTTTTATGTTTCTTTTCTTAATTTCTATTTCGTTTCTTTTCTTACTTCTGTTTTTTCTTTTATTTGCTTATTCCTCTACATCCTCCGCCGGTTCTGCCGGGATAAAGACACGGGATTTCTTTTCTTCGTGTTTGTGAAGGGATGCTTTCTCTGTCGCTTCCATGCAGAATTCCATCTGGGAATTGATCTGAGTCTTACCTCTTTTGTCCGGTTTGACATAGGTGCCGTCTGGCTGAAGCAGATGTGCCTTTACATTGTCCCTAAATTCCAGGTCAAGGACATGTTCGAGTTCTTTCTTTATCTTTTCGTCTTCTACAGGGAAAACAATCTCCACACGGCGGTCCAGATTACGCGGCATCCAGTCTGCGCTTCCCATATAGATTTCCGGGTTTCCGCCGTTTTCAAAATAGAAAATACGGCTGTGTTCCAGAAATTCTCCTACAATGGAACGGACCTGAATGTTTTCGCTCACTCCCGGAATCCCCACTTTCAGGCAGCAGATTCCTCTTACCAGAAGTTCCACCTGTACGCCACAGGAAGAAGCATAGTAAAGTCCAGCCATGATCTTCGGGTCACAGAGAGAGTTCATTTTGGCACGGATCTGTGCCGGAAGTCCTTTCTTTGCATTCTCCGCTTCTCTCTCGATCAGGCTTAAGAAACGGTCTTTCATCCAGATCGGTGCCACGATCAGTTTATTCCAGCGTTTCGGCTCTGAGTATCCGGAAAGCATATTGAATACTGCGGTAGCATCTTCCCCAAACCGTTCATCGCAGGTAAAAATTCCGCAGTCCGTGTAGAGTTTCGCAGTGGAATCATTATAATTACCGGTTGCCAGATGTACATATCTGCGGATTCCGGTTTCTTCTCTCCTTACCACCAGTGTGATCTTACTGTGTGTTTTCAGACCGACCAGGCCATAAATTACATGGCAGCCTGCCTTTTCCAGTTTTTTCGCCCACACAATATTATTTTCTTCATCAAAACGTGCTTTCAGCTCTACCAGTACGGAAACCTGTTTGCCATTCTCTGCCGCCTGCGCAAGAGCTGCAATGATCGGAGAATTTCCGCTGACACGGTACAGAGTCTGCTTGATCGCCAGTACATCCGGATCTTTTGCAGCCTGACGCACGAAATTCACAACCGGGTCAAAACTCATATATGGATGATGTAAAAAGACATCTCCCTCCCGGATCACCTGGAAAATATCTTTGTCATTCTGAAATTCCGGTACAGGTGCCGGCTGATACCGCGGCGTTTTATATTTGCCAAACCCTTCCGCACCATAGACTTTCATCAGCATCGTAAGGTCCAGTGGTCCATTGATTGCAAAGATATCCGCATCCTTGATATCAAATTCCATTTTCAGGATTTTGAGCAGACGCTCATCCGCCTTGTCCTCTACTTCCAGACGGATCACTTCTCCCCACTGGCGCTTCTTCAACTGACGCTGGATCTCAACCAGAAGGTCTTCCGCCTCATCCTCGTCAATGGTAAGGTCTGCATTACGCATGATACGGTAAGGGTGCGCACATACCACATCATAACTCAGAAACAGTTTGTCAATATTTCTCTCAATGATCTCCTCAAGAAGGATCACTATGGTATCTCCGTCTTTTTTTGACGGAATCTGCACCACTCTCGGAAGAACGGAAGGAACCTGCACTGTCGCAAAGAGAAGTTCGCTTTCTTCCGTTTTACTGTTCTTGTCATTTTTATCGTTTTTACCTTTTTTATCTTTCTCTTCTTCCCGGTTCTTCTTTGAGATCAGGGCTCCGATATTCAGAGTCTTATTGCGGATCAGCGGAAACGGTCTGGAAGAATCCATCGCCATCGGTGTCAGTACAGGATAGACATTATCTTCAAAATATCGGTCCACAAACATTTTCTGCTGTTCTGTCAGATCCTCATGAGCTGCAACCAGATGCATTCCTGCCTTCTCCAGTGCCGGGAGCAGGGAACGGTTCAGGGTATTATACTGCACATGAACCAGTTCATGGGTGCGGGCACTGATCTCTTTTAGCTGTTCTTTTGCAGTCATGCCGGAAATGTCTGTTTTATGGTACCCTGCATGTACCTGATCCTTCAGGGATGCCACACGGACCATAAAAAATTCATCCAGATTGGAGGCTGTGATGCTCAGAAATTTCAGTCTGTCAAACAGCGGCAGGTTTTTATCCCTCGCCTCACTTAACACACGTTCATCAAATTTCAGCCAGCTCAGTTCACGGTTTACAAAATATTCTTTTTTTTCAAATTTTTCCAGTTCCATAGCCGTTTCCTCCTCTACGCCCTGCCTTTGCGTCTGAGTACCAGACGGATACCAAACACTTCTTCAAAAAATGCAACCTTGTCTTTCAGAAGCCCCAGTTCCAGGGAAATGTCCTGGCTGGAATCCACGATCATCTGCAGCTCTCTGTCTTTGAGAACCATCTTGATTCCTTTTACTTTCTGATAATGGCTTCTGTCCATGGCATTGGCAAGTCTTAAAATCGCTGTCATCTTTGCAATTTTGATATAACTTTCTCTGTCGATGCCGTCTCCCATCCTCTGCACCGCATCATAATCCACAAACGCAGAAGTATTATAACGCACTGCATAGGCGATCATTTTCCGTTCCAGCGAAGAGAGGCCGATAATGTCCGTGGACATGATGATCTGGTAGGAACACTCCGCAACATTTTCCATGCTGATATACTTTCCGCAGTCGTGAAGAAGGGCTGATATCTGTAACAGAAGGCGTTCTCTCGCACCCATGCCATGTACTTTTTTCATGCTGTCAAAAATATCCAGACACAGATTCATGGTTCCCTGAATGTGGCTCTTGCTGCTGGAATAACGTTTGGCAATGTTTTTCGATGTAACCAGAATATCGTTTTCAAAGTTGTGGACACTCTTGATAAATTTCTTTTTTTCCGCGAAATCATACGCCATTCCGTCAAGAAGGGAAACTCCCGGTGCCCACAGTGCTTCTGCATTGAAAATGTCAATAAAGTTTTTGCACACGATCATGGTCGGTGCGACCAGGGAAGCATACTCCGGATCAATTTCCATCTCCTGTGCCAGAATATCCTCGGATTTTCCCACCGTTGCCTCGTACCGTTTCATAAACTCTTCTTTTGTGATGATCTTATCTTCCATCTTTTCCTGGAAGATCATATCCGTGATAAAATCACCCATAAGGATCACATTTTTAATATCGCGGTCCTTCAGGTAAAGACGCTGGAAATTGGTCAGGTCATTCCGGATAAATTCTTCCACCAGCTTATCATAATGGATGGTCGTTTTTTCCAGCTCCTGAAGGCGCTGACGGATTCTTAAACTTCCCATTTTCAGGCTTTGTGTGGTCACCAGGGCATCTTTGTCAAAAAGAGATACCTGAAGGCTGCCGCCACCTACATCCAGTATGGCTGTTCCCTTCTGGATCATTTTCTTGAACCCTTTTTCAATTGCTGCGATAGATTTGTATCCCAGAAAATGCTGTTCCGCATTGCTGAGAATTTCAATCTTCAGCCCGGTTCTGCGGTAAATCTGTTCTATAACAATCAGCGGACTGGCAAGTTCCCGAAATGCACTGGTTCCGCAGACGCGATACTCCTGCACGCCGAAATCCTGCATCATTCTCTTAAAATCATTCAGAACCTCGCATAAAACATCCAGCATTTCTGTGTCGATCTTTCCCTGTGCGTATGCTCCCTTGCCAAGCTCCAGACTGCATCTGACATCATTCAGTTCCCGAAAGCCAATTCTCTTTGACAGTTCGAAAATCTTCATGCTCACTTCATAAGAGCCAATGTCAATTGCCGCAAATGTCATGACTGCCATATATGTATCTCCTTTCTGTGTGTTGCTCATTTACCTGTTACTTACTTTTTGTATTTTCCCCTGCCGCCTTTCTTCCTGATAGCTGTTTTCTGTATGAAACTAACACTCTGATTCCTATTCTTCTGCAGCACCAAGCAGATGATCGATAAACTGCTGTGCGGTTCTTCCTGTCAGGCCGCCATGGGAAAGTTCCCATTTGTTTGCTTCCAGAAGAAGTTTGTCTTCCGGCATTTTGATCCCGTTTCTCTCTGCCAGAGCCCTGACAATGGTCTGGAACTCTTTTTTGCCCGGAGCTCCGTAATAGATACGCACACCGAAACGATAAACAAGAGACAGTTTCTCCTGTACGGTATCGGAGGAATGCAGATCATCATCATCCATGATCTCAAGTTTGTCACTGGATTTCTCTCTTACCAGATGTCTGCGGTTACTTGTCGCATAGATCAGGATATTGTCCGGTTTCTTTTCCAGACCACCCTCAATGACTGCTTTCAGGTATTTATACTCAATCTCAAACTCTTCAAAGGACAGATCGTCCATATAAATGATAAATTTATAATTTCTGTTCTTGATCTGTGCAATGACATCATTTAAATCCTGAAACTGATGCTTGTACACCTCGATGATACGAAGTCCCTCATCATAATAACGGTTCAGGATTCCCTTGATACTGGAAGATTTTCCGGTTCCCGCATCACCAAAAAGGAGGCAGTTGTTTGCTTTTCTTCCTCTTACAAAAGCCTCTGTGTTCTCGATCAGTTTCTGTTTCGGAATTTCATATCCGACCAGATCTTCCAGTTTCACATGGGCGATTCTGGTGATCGGCTGAATTTCCACATTATCATTTTCATCATGACCTACACGGAACGCCTTATGCAATCCCAGCTTGCCTACACCGAAATCTTTGTAAAACTGCACCATATCTTTCATAAATTCTTCGGTTGTCTCTGCTGCTGCCAAAGTTTTGCTCAGGTCACAGATGCGGTCCCTGATACGGGAATTAAACATCTTGCTGTTGCTTCCTGTATTGGTATAATCTGCCAGGATCTTACAGCAGGAAATGCCAAATGCCTCATCCAGTACAGACAGGTCAAAATCATATAATTCTTTAAATACCCCGAAATCATTCAGTGCCAGTTCATTGATACTTCCCTCAACTGCACCTCTGATCTCGCAGGCCGTGCTGAATGCGTTTTCATTATTTACCATAAGGAAAGTCAGATAACAATGCCAGAGATTTCCGGAAAAGCCATACAGCCCTGCGGTTTCCACCAAACCGTTGGCACATTCGAAAAACAGACCCTCTTTTTCTTTCAGATCCGGGCTTTTCTGCTCCCAGGCATTCATCAGTTCTGCCATCTTTTCCAGAATTTCACCATGTTCAAAGTTACGATAAAGAATACATTCGTTTAATCTAGCCATTTTTGTTACTTCCTTTTTGTCTCATTTGTTTGTCTTGGTTTTTATCAGTAATTTCCCAGAATCCGCATTCTGTTTGTCTCTGCTTCCAGTCCTCTCAGTGCATTCTTTACTGCACTGTCCCTTAAATTTCCCTCAAAATCCACGAAGAAACGATATTTCCAGTTTCTTCCCGGGATCGGACGGGATTCAATCTTTGTCATGTTCAGCCCATTGTAAATGATATGGGAGAGCATGTTATAAAGAGTTCCGCTCTCATGAGGCAGTTCAAAGAAAACACTGATTCTGTGCGCATCTTTTACATAGATCGGTTTCTTGCTCACAATGATAAAACGTGTCTCATTCTGTCCGTTATAGCAGATATTTTCAGCCAGGATCTTCAGACCGTAAAGTTCTCCTGCCTGTCTGCTGGCAATGGCTGCCTGTGTTTTATCAGCATCCTCTCTGACTTTCTTCGCAGAACCCGCCGTATTTTCCATTTCTTTTTTCTTCCAGCCCAGATGTGCTTCCAGATATTTTCCGCACTGCGCAAGTGCCTGTGGATGAGAGCATACACAGGTAATATCCTCCAGCCCGGCATCCGGCATTCCCAGAAGGACATGTTCCGGACGGATGATCTGCTCTCCTACGATGCTCAGATCATACTCTGTCAGAAGGTCATAAATATCTGCCACGATCCCTGCTGTGGAGTTTTCGATCGGAAGCACTGCGTAATCCGCATTTCCCTTCACCACTTCTTCCATAGCATCTCTCCATGTTTTTACATGGTAACTTTTGATATCGTCACTGAAATATTCTCTCATGGCAGCATAACTGTACGCTCCTTCCACCCCCTGGAAAACAACCGTCACATTCTCCAGTGGCAGGGAATCTACCATCTCCAGTTTCTCATCGTCTTCAATCCCATGCTCTGTCAGAAGCTGATACTGTCTTTTACGGCTGATCGCCATGATCTGCTGAAAAAGCTCCTGCGCACCTAACTGGTTAAATTCACCGTGTGCTTTTTCACGGAGAGATTCCAGTTTCTGCCTCTCCCTCTCCGGATCCAGAACCTTTTTTCCGGTCCGGATCTTATACTCGGCAACATCCTCGCACACCTTCATTCTTTTTTCAAAAAGGCGGATGATTTCGCTGTCGATCTTGTCTATTTCATCTCTGCATTCCTGTAAATCAATCATTCTGTAATTCCTTCCATCCGGCTGCCGTTCTCTCCGGCAACACCCGTTTTTTGTTTATTTTTGTTTCTTATGTTCTTCCACAATATCTGTCATCTCACCGATAAAGGAAAGAGAACCAAATGCAAGGATCACATCCTCCGGTTTCGCAATGGCAAAAGCTTCTTCCACAGCCTCTCTGATGCTGTGCTTTGCCTCTGCATTCGGATTATGCTCCCTGACTGCTTCTGCCAGTTCCTCTGCCGGAAGCGCACGTACGTTATCCGGAGTCTGAATTGTAAAGATTTTGTCTGCAAAATGCGCAGTCTTTCTGATCACACTTTTATAATCCTTATCTGCAAAAACACCCATAATATAGATAAGATGTTTTCCTTTGAAATAATGCTCAATGGACGCAGCCAGCATATCTGCTGCTGCCGGGTTATGTGCACCGTCCACGATCAGCAGAGGTTCTTTGCACAGAACAGTAAATCTTCCATCCCAGGAAGCCTTTTCCAGTCCTTCCTTTCTCTGCTCCTGTGAGGTCGGAAATCCCAGTCCGTTCAGTACTTCCAGCGCATTCAGTGCAACCACTGCATTCTCTTTCTGATAAACACCTGCCAGCGGAATCTGATAAGTTTCCCCACGATACCGGATGGTCTGACCCAGACAGCTCTCTTCGAGCGTCTCTGCCCGTGATGCATCTGCCACTGTACAGACAGCCTGGTGCTTTTTGCAGGTCTGTTCGATCACTTCCATAGCCTCCGGCTTCTGAAGGGCAGTTACCACATGACAGCCGTCTTTGATAATGCCTGCTTTTTTTTCTGCGATTTCTGACAGGGTATTTCCAAGAAAAGACATGTGATCCATACTGACAGATACCAGAACCGCCAGCAGGGTATTCTTAATAATATTGGTGGCATCCAGATTTCCACCCATTCCGACCTCAAGAAGAACAAGGTCACAGTTCTTGTTTTTAAAATACAGAAATGCCACAGCCGTTTCTATTTCAAAAGCTGTGGGATGAGGATAACCATCTCTGGTCATAGCTGTGATGGCATCTGCCACCTGTGTCAGATATGCAGCAAAACTTTCTTTTTCGATCCTGCTGCCTGCAACTTCAATCCTCCCTCTGTAAGAATACAGGGTGGGAGAAACATATCTTCCTATGCGGTATCCGCTGCGGGATAACGCGGAATATAAAAAAGCAATGACAGATCCCTTGCCATTGGTACCGGCAACATGAACAAATTTCAGATCATCCTGAGGATTTCCCAGTCGCTTCATCAGCTCACGCATATGGTCAAGTCCCAGCACACTTGGAATTTCCCGTGTGACCCTGTCAATGTATTCCCGGCTTTCCTGATAATTCATCGTATTTTACTCCTCGTTTCTATCGTTCATATAGCAGTCTGTAAAATCAGTCAGTGAAGTTCTTCTATCAGACTGTTTTCTTAAACCATTTTCACCAGATTATTTCCCGAAATTATTTTCAGAGCGACTGCTATAATTGTTTTTCATTATATCCTACGCGTATGTTTTTTTCAAGGCAGGCAATACTAGAATCAGATAAAATTTGCGTAAAAAAGCAAGGAGATCCAGCATGAAAAAGACATTTATCCTCTGTGGCTTCACCGGGCTGTGTATGGAAGTTCTGTGGACAGGTCTGCACTCCATTCTCGCCGGCGAGTTTACCATGACCGGGAAAACTTCTCTTTTAATGTTCCCGGTTTACGGATGTGCTGCCGTCATCCGTCCTCTCTCTGAAAAATTTGCCGCCATTCCTCTGTGCATCCGGGGCTGTATTTACACGGTGGGGATTTTTGCTGTGGAATTTATCAGCGGTTCTTTTTTCCGCCTGCTTCATATCTGCCCCTGGGATTACAGCAGAGCCCCGCTCAACTATAAAGGTCTGATCCGTCTTGACTATGCTCCCTTATGGTTTGCAGCCGGAATTTTTTTTGAAAAAATACTTGGAAAACTCTCTTGAAAAAAGTGTCAGGTTATTATATGATGTTAAGAAGGATGATTGCGTCCGGGCATTTTCCGGAATCCTTCGGGAACCCTGTACACAACTCTTACACCAGCAAAATATGGAGGTATGAAATGAGACACTTAATGAGTCCTCTGGACCTGTCTGTAGATGAGTTAAATACTCTTCTTGACCTGGCCAGTGATATTGAGAAACACCCTGATAAATATGCGCATGTCTGCGACGACAAGAGACTTGCCACTTTATTCTATGAGCCAAGCACCCGTACCCGCCTCAGCTTCGAAGCTGCAATGATGAACCTTGGCGGTAAGGTTCTTGGTTTTTCATCAGCCGATTCCAGTTCCGCTAGCAAAGGCGAAAGTGTTGCGGATACTATTCGTGTCGTATCCTGTTATGCAGATATCTGTGCTATGCGTCACCCGAAAGAAGGTGCTCCGTTAGTAGCTTCTATGGCTTCTTCTATTCCTGTTA
>ERZ824473.3734-NODE-3734-length-14583-cov-3.108136_pt1 | contig 14583 bp, 9 predicted proteins | sample MGYA00519874_ERZ824473 | MGnify/ENA primary metagenome ERZ824473 (study PRJEB31778, sample SAMEA3449151) | human gut metagenome | biome: human gut; feature: human-associated habitat; material: faeces | place: United Kingdom | collected 2010/2012 ... | reverse complement strand
CACGGCCCCGGCGGCCATGGCCCGGCGGCCCGCATGATGGGCGGTGAGACGGCGCTGGCCTTCGGCCCCACCATGAAGCGGATGCTCGCCTTCATGGGGCAGTTCAAGGGCCGGCTTCTGCTCGTGTTCCTGTTCGCCATCGCTTCCACGGCGTTTTCCATCGTGGGGCCCAAGGTGCTCTCCGAGGCCACCACGGTGCTCTTCGACGGCGCTGTGGCCTCCGCAGCCGGCACGGGCTCGATCGATTTCGACGCCATCGGCCGCATCCTTCTGGCGACGCTGGCCCTGTACCTGCTGTCGGCGGCGTGCTCGTGGGTGCAGTCCTGGGTCATGAGCTACGTCTCCCAGCAGACCTGCTACCGTTTGCGCGACGCCATCGCGCGCAAGATCGACCGCGTGCCCTTCGGCTACTTCGAGAAGACCTCCACGGGCGACACCCTCTCGCGCATCACCAACGACGTGGACACCCTGGGCCAGAGCCTCAATCAAGGCATCACCCAGGCCATCACCTCGGCGGTCACGGTGGTGGGCGTGCTTGTCATGATGCTCTCCATCAACTGGATCATGACGCTCGTGGCCCTGGTCATGGTGCCGGTCTCCATGGCGCTCGTGGCGGTGGTGGTGAGGCTCTCCCAGAAGCACTTCGTGGCCCAGCAGCGCCTGCTCGGCGCGCTGAACGGTCGCGTGGAGGAGACGTTCTCGGGCCATGCCGTCGTGCGCGCCTTCGGGCGGGAGGACGAGACCGTGCGCGCCTACGAGGCCGACAACGAGGCGCTGTACAACGCCGGCTGGAAGGCGCAGTTCCTCTCTGGCCTCATGATGCCGGTGCTCGGGTTCGTGGGGAATCTGGGGTATGTGGCCGTCGCCGTCACCGGCGCGTTCTTCGCCGTGGCGGGCACTATCACGGTAGGCGACATCCAGGCCTTCGTCCAGTACGTGAAGAACTTCACGCAGCCCATCACCCAGCTGGCCCAGATCTCCAACGTGCTGCAGTCCCTGGCCGCGGCGGCCGAGCGCATCTTCGCCTTCCTCGATCTGCCCGAGGTGCCGAAAGAGGCTTCCGCCGTGGATCCCGCGGCGCTTTCCACCGACGTGGAATTCGACGGCGTGCGCTTCGGCTACGCGCCCGATGCGCCCGTCATCCGCAACTTCTCCGCTCGCGTGGCCGCCGGGCAAACCGTGGCCATCGTCGGCCCCACGGGCGCCGGCAAGACCACCATGGTGAAGCTGCTCATGCGCTTCTACGACGTGGACGCGGGCGCCATCCGCATCGGCGGCGCCGACATCCGCGAGCTTTCCCGCCCCGATGTGCGGAATCTGTTCGCCATGGTGCTGCAGGATACGTGGCTGTTCTCCGGCACCGTGCGCGAGAACATCCGCTACGGGCGGCTTAATGCCACCGATGGGGAAGTAGAGGCGGCCGCGCGCGAGGCCTGCGCCGACCATTTCATCCGCATGCTGCCCGGCGGCTACGACTTCGAGATCAACGAGGACGCGAGCAACTTGAGCCAGGGCCAGCGCCAGCTCATCACCATTGCCCGGGCCCTTCTGGCCGACCGCCGCATGCTCATTCTGGACGAGGCCACCTCTTCGGTGGACACGCGCACCGAGCTGCGCATCCAAGAGGCCATGGATCGGCTCATGGCGGGACGCACGTCCTTCGTCATCGCGCATAGGCTCTCCACCATCCGCGCGGCCGATCTCATCTTGGTTATGCGCGACGGCGACATCGTGGAGCAGGGCAGCCACGAGGAGCTGCTCGCCGCGGGCGGTTTCTACGCCGAACTGTACAACTCCCAGTTCGCCTCCTGCAACGACCGCTTCGAGGAGTAGCCTCTCCCTCCTCCCGTAACCTCTTCGTAGGCGCTGGCCCATCCGTAGGGGCAGACCTTGGTCTGCCCTCCGCAAGCGAGGCCACCGCACCTGAACAGGGACGATCATGGTCGCCCCCTACGGGAGCAGGCGCGAAGCCGTTCTTCGACGAGACGGCTCCATTCCTTCAATTCCGTAAAAGTTTCCTGCAGAAACGTCGCAGGACGGGCGGGGTCGTGCCGGGTCGGCTATCATAGGCGAGGCAAATTTTGACGAACCTGACCGCACAGCTGGAGGACGAGCGAGTGATTATGCCCCAGGCGAGCACCTATGTGAGAATTCCCGACGACGCGGCTTTTCGCGGCGAGACCGGGCCGCTTCCCGCCGGGGTGCGCCGCGTGACCCCCGACGCCTTGGGCGCCGTCCGACTCATGGACGGGCCGATTGCGCGCAACGCCGAGGGGAAAGTCCAGGTGGCGGCCTTCGATTTCGACGGCACGTGCATCCATGGCAACTCGCCGGTCATGCTCGTACGCTATCTGGTGCGCCGGCGCATGCTGTCGCCCTCGGTGGTGGCCCGCATTCTCAGTTGGGCCTTCGCCTACAAGACGCGCCTGCCCCAGAACGAGGCCTGGGTGCGGGGGCTAGTGTTCCGCGCGTTCGCGGGGCGGCCGGTCGCGGAGGTGAACGGGTTTCTGCGCGACTTCTACGACCAGGTCATCGACCGGCGTTTCCGCGCCGATGCCGAGGCCGAGATGGCGGCCCACGAGGAGGCGGGGCATGCCGTGGTGTGCGTGTCGGCCACCTTCGAGCCCATCATCGCCGCGGCCATGGAGCGCCGCCCCATCCAGTACGCCATCGCCACGCGCATGAGGGTCGACTTCCAGGGCAACTACACCGACGAGGTGGAGGGCGAGCCCATCGAGGGCCCCGAGAAGGTGGTGGTGCTCCGTCGCCTGTGCGACGAGCTGTTCGGCGCGGACGGCTGGGAGCTCGCCTGGGCCTACGGCGACCATCATTCCGATAGGGCCATGCTGGCCGCTGCAAAGAGCGCCTACGCGGTCACGCCGGATCGGCCCCTTACGCGCACGGCCAACGCCCAGGGCTACGATATCTTGGAATGGTAGGGCGCGCGAGGATAGTTGCGAAGCGGCGATGGCGGCGATCGCGCGGCGGCAGCGGCGATGGTGCGCGGTAGCGGGGCGCAATGGTGGCGCGGCGGCCGATAAATTTTCTCCCGCGAAATACGAAAATGCTCTTGGCAATCGTACTTATGTACGATAAAATGGCGGCAGAACACGATCGGGGCCCTGAAAGCCCCCAGCATTTGAGAGGTAACGGCCATGTTAGAGAATATCAACACATCCCCTAATTCCCGCGACGACGGCGCGGGCACTCCGGAAAACTACCTGTCCCGCGCGGTGGCCGCCTGCGAGGCCGGCGACGCGCGCCTCGGACTCCATCTGTACCTGGCCGCCTTCGAGCAGGCCGCCGAGCAAAGCGACGCCCCCTCCGAGGACGCTATCATGGGTCTCAAGCAGGCATGGCGCGTGGCCTGCTCCACCAAGGAGCGCGCTCTGGCCGAGTACATTTTCGAGCGGCTCGAGCCCTACCTGTCCGACGACGAAGTGCAGGCCTGTGTGGAGCAGCTGCAGGTGCTCGCCATGGAGCGTCTCGAGGGCATCGGTCTTTCCGGCGACGATCTCATGGAAATGACGGAGGCCCTTTCCGGCGACTTCATGGAAATGGTGGGGCCGATGATGGCCGCCGCCGTTCACGGCGAGGACGCGGCCATGGCCCAGGCCGAGGCGCTGGCGGCGCCGTCGGGGGCCGCTCCGGCGGGGGAGGAGGCCTCCCAGCCCGTCGATATCTTCTCCTACGACAGCATCTCCGGCTACGGCGCCGCCGTGGCGCGCATGCGCTCTCTGGGCGTGGGCCTGGCCGGCACTCCCGAGTTCGACGATTTCGTCGCTATGCTGAACTCCCGCCACGGGCTGGACGCCATGCCGGTCGTCGACAGCCTCCTGTTCTGCTCGCCGGCCCGGGAGGATGCGAGCCGCTTCATGCTGGCCACGGTGGGGGAGCTGGGACTACCGGCCATCCGCATGCGCATGGAGGAGACCTTCCAAGGCGTGCCCATGCTCTGCGTCAGCGCCCAGGCCACCGATGCCGAGAAGCTCGCTAGCCTGCGCCACGGCTTTGCGGGCCCGGGCATCCTGGTGCTGGAGGATCTCGATCTGTGGGGAGCGCCGGTCATCGATGCCGCCGACGATATGGCGGGCTTCTTCATGGCCGCCATGTCCCGGGGCGCGCGGGAGGCGGTGAACCTCATCCGCCAGGCGGTGGAGAACCCCGACGTCTACGTGCTGGCCTCCGCCTCGTCGCTCGAGGCCATCGATCCGTTCTTCGCGGAGCTTCTGTTCCCCCTCACCTGCGTCGATATCGACTATCCCACCGCTGAGGAGCGCGCCGACATTTGGATGGATATCGCTCGCGACCATCCCTCCATCCGATCGGTGAGCCGCGACGAGCTGGTGCGCCTTTCGGCGAACCTGCCGCGCTACGACATCTACATGGCGGCCCGCGAGGCCATCGAGGAAGCCTACAAGCAGGGCCTTGTGGAGCGCCGCTACATTCCGGTGTCCCGGGAGAACCTCTTCGACAAGCTCGCCGCCTACCAGCCGCTCGATTCCGCCGAGTACGCCGAGCTCGAGCGCCTCGTCGTCTCCGACTTCTCCGCCTCCTTGGGCGATTTGAACGACTTGGTGGGATAGCCGGTGGTTGTTTGCCGAATTGAACGGGCGGGCGCGAACCCGCCCGTTTTCTGTCGGGAGCTCTGCTTCCGTGTGAAGACGACCGATGAAGGAGGACGGGATCTGTGGTCCGCTGCAAGAATGCAGAACCGATAGATTGGCCCTGCGAGGGGCCGGCCCTCGATGACTTTGTGACCTCGATGCTCGCCAAGGGAGACGAGCTGTACCGCGATCTGCCTTGGCGCCATGTGGACGATCCTTACGCGGTGCTCGTCTCGGAGATCATGCTTCAGCAGACCCAGGTGGCGCGCGTCGGTCGCTTCTGGGAACGGTTCCTGTCGGCGTTTCCCACGGTGGATGCCCTGGCGTCCGCCGCGGTGCCCGATGTGCTCGAGCTGTGGCAGGGCCTCGGCTACAACCGCCGCGCCCTGGCGCTTAAGCGTACGGCCGATACCTGTGCCGCCGAGGGGGCCGGCCGCCTTCCGGAAACCTACGAGGGGATGCTGGCGCTGCCCGGCATCGGTCCGGCTACGGCGGCGGGGGTGGTGGCCTTCGCCTATCAGCGGCCGGCCGTCTATCTGGAGACCAACGTGCGCTCGGTGTTTTTGCACGAGCTCTTTCCCGAAGAGGAGGCCGTAAGCGACAAGGTGCTTTTGCCCCTGGTTGAGGCCGCCGCCTTCCATCCCGCCGCCGCAGCCGATCCGCGCCGCTGGTACTACGGGCTGCTCGACTACGGCGCTCACCTGAAGGCCACGGTGCCGAACCCCTCTCGGCGCAGTGCGGGCCACAGCCGCCAGTCGGCTTTCGAGGGCTCGCGCCGTCAGAAGCGGGCCTGGATCATCCGCCGCGTGCTCGCCGCTCCCGAGGGCGTTTCCCGCGCGGCCGTGCTCGCCGACCTGAACACGGCTGAGCTCGCTGCCGGTCGTCCCGAGGTGGAGCCTCCGCTCTTCGATTCCATCGTCGCCGACCTCCTCGCCGAGGGCTTCTTCCGCGAGGAAAACGATACGTTGACCCCCTGAGGGAAGAAAGGGTTCGCTGTGGGTTTCATCGAGTTGTTCCTGACGGGCGTCGGGCTTTCCATGGACGCGTTCGCCGTGGCCATCTGCAAAGGCCTCGGCATGCGGAAGATACGTTGGCGCGATGCGCTGGTGATCGCCCTGTTCTTCGGGGGCTTTCAGGCGCTCATGCCGCTTATCGGTTGGGCCGCAGGCTCGCTGTTCGCCAGCACCATCACCGCCGTCGATCACTGGATTGCTTTCGGGCTTCTCGCCTTCATCGGCGGCAAGATGCTCTGGGACGCCTTCCACGAGGAGGACTCCCCGTGCGTGTGCGGGCGCGATTGCGCGACGTGCCAACGCCGCGGAGGCGCCGATTGCGACGATCCCGAGGCGGCGCGGCAGGCGCCGATCGCCCCGCCCCTCGATTATCGCGAGCTTGTCATGCTCGCCATCGCCACGAGCATCGATGCTTTGGCCGTGGGCATCACGTTCGCCTTCCTCGGAGTGAACATTTGGGTCGCCATCACGATCATCGGTGTCACCACTTTCGTGCTGTCGCTTGTCGGCGTGGTGGTCGGCAACCAGTTCGGCTCGCGTTTCGAGAAGCCCGCCACCATCGCCGGCGGCATCGTCCTCATCCTCATCGGCCTGAAAATCCTCATCGAGCACCTCGCCGGCTAACGCGCCCCTGCGTGCCGCGCCTCCCTCGTTGACTAACGCGCCTTCGCCAGCCGACCGGTGCGCTCTCGCAGCCGTCCGATCCCCGCAGTTGCCCAATTGCCCTCACCATCCGACGCGCCCGATCCTGCACTTTTTAAAATCCGCAGGTGAATGCCACTTCGACCCCGAAATGGTCGACTTGCTGAGGGGAAATCCCTCGAAAATGCCACTTTAACCTAGAAATGGCCAGAAAGATAGGAGGGGGATGAGCCATTTCGGGGTCGAAGTGGCATCTACCTGCCATGTTTCCGATACGTACCCGCTTGCATTCGTTCTCGGCGATTGACGCGATGCATACTTGTCGAATTCCGAAACTTACCTCCAGAGCTCCGCAATCGAATCGGGTGCAAGAAGCAACCTGCGAAGCTGCATTCGGCTATCTCGGCAATGCGCCGTCTCCGGACGGCTTCGCATGCCAAGTTCACGGCGGACGTTGTCTGCGAATTGGGAAAACAGTGCGGCGGAAGAAACGATGGAACGATTGGCGATCATGACGCGATAGCCGATGGACTCGAGATCGTTACGCCTCCGGGCGTCATGCTCTGTCTTTTTCGGCGTGCTGTGGTGCTTGAAGCTGTCGTATTCGACGATGAGCTGCTTGTCGGGCCAGAATAAATCCGGGTAGAAATTGTGCTGGGCGACAAGGTGCGCTTCGCGGGACTTGGGCGCGATCGGTTGGTTGGCAACGGGCTTGGGGAGGCCGTAGCCTCCAAGCTTGCGGGGCAGGCAGAGAAACAGGTAGAGAATGGTCTCATAGGGAGAGCCTAGGTGGTCGATGGCGAGATCGATGGCCCTGAGCGCCTTCGATGCTCCACGAATTTGTTGATGAGCGTGAAGGAACGCACGCATCTCTCGCAACGATGTGAGCGGTACTGCCGAGGTGACAACGTCTTCGGGTTTGGAGGCGAAGCGGTAGTTGCCGCTCAGGGCGCATGCGAGCTCAGTGAGTTGCGCGAGAGGCAGCTCGCCGGCGAACTGCGCCAGGCACATTGCCGGTGAAACTGTGGCAAGCTTAGGGGCAATTCCCCATACCGTGCCTTTGTTGCCGAGTTGGCGATCGATGTGGGAAACGCAGCGCAAGACGCGGCAGCGCTCGGATGGAGACCCGACGGCAATGTGAAGCGGTTCGGTGAAGAAGCTTCCTCGATTCAGCCAGAAATCAACGTCCTTCGCCGCAACGCCGACGGCGCCCTTCTTGGACTTGAGCGTCCGGTCGTAGCATGTGGGCGCAGCATTGGTTTCGGCCATATGTGACCATAGTTCAAGGGAGCTTTTATGTGCTAGCGTGCATTCCATGAGCCCACGATACCAGGTCTCAATTCCGTGTCAATACGATTTGAAATAATGTGCAAAACTCTTGGTAAATCGGGAATTTAACGAGACATCAATGCGGTTTCAACGCGAATTTGGCGAGAATGAGAGTAGACGAGATGACGAAAGAGTGGAAAGTCGTTTCGAGATGGTGGATAACGTACCCTGAAGGATGCTTTGCCGGAAAAGCATCCCGGAAACGCTTTGTTGATGCTGTCGTGTTCGCCCAAGGCTCAGCAACCGAAGAGCACGTGAAAGAGATCGGAACGGGGCTGTTTCAAAGCCGTTCGGGCGCCGACGCGCTATGATGGTCGCAGACAACACGCGACGTCGCGTTCTGGCATGCAGCATCGCGAGCGACGTGCGACGCGGCTCGCGATTAGTGGCGCAGTGATTGGCGCGCGACATCGCAAATGACGCACAACAGATTGGTTTAACATGAGCTACGAGAACTCCATCGCTTTTTTGGGTCCTGCCGGAACGTACTGCAACGAAGCGGCTTTGCGTTTCGCCGCCCGTCTCGGCATCGACGACCCCGATCTGGTGGAGTGCGCTTCTTTCGACGAGGTTTTCGATTGCGTCGACGATGGGACGGTGCGCTTCGGCGTCGTCGGCAAGGAGAATTCGCTGGAAGGTCCCGTCACGGCGACGCTCGACAACTTCGCCTTCCGCACCGACTCGGTTATCCTGGCCGAGGAGGTGATCGATGTGCGCCATTGTCTGGCGATGCATCCCGAGGCCGCTCGATCCGACATTCGCAGGATCGCCTCCCATCCGCAGGGCATCGCGCAGTGCCGCCGCTTTCTGGCGGAGCATTTTAAGGGCGTTTCAACGCTTTCCGTGGCCTCAACGGCCGAAAGCGCGCGGATGGCGGCCGGCGATCCTGCCACGGCGGGCATCTGCAACCCCCTTGCCGCTCGGTTGCACGGCGCGCGCGTGGTCGCGGAGTCGATACAGGACAACCCCGAGAACCAGACCGCTTTCGCATTGGTGGGTCGCCTGGTCGATGCCGAGCTTTTGCGGGGTTCGCGCTACAAGACGTCGCTGGCGCTCTTTTTGCGCGCGGACAAGCCCGGTGCCCTACAGATGATTCTTTCCGAATTCGCCTACGCGGGCATCAACCTGACGATGCTGCAGTCGCGTCCGACAAAAAAGCAGCTGGGAGATTACATGTTCTTCGTTGAGCTTGACGGGTCAATGCATGATATCGACGTTCAGACTGCCCTCGATTGCCTGCGGCTGAAGTTGCGCGAGGTTAAGGTGCTCGGCAGCTATCCGGTGGAGTAACGAGCGATCGCCTCGGTTTGTCGGCGACGGGTCGTTAGTCGCGCAAGGTGCTTTCACCGCCGATGTGCGGTAGCCGGGCGGCTGTTCCCGCTCTCTGTTTCGAGCAAGTGGTCGGTAGATGCCACTTCGACCCCGAAATGGACGGGAGCCCACCTTCCTTTTTGGCCATTTCTAGGTCGAAGTGGCATTTTCGCGTGCTTTTTCTTTGGCCCGTCGACCATTTCTGGGTCGAAGTGGCATCTGCGCGGCAAATACCGAAGACGAGAGAGCGGGCGACCCGCGATTCTTTCGTGCGGCAAAGCGGAGTTGCGGCTGAGGGCGCTATCGCAAGCGGCATGTCTTGGTCGCGCAGTCGTCTGCCGCCGCTAGCGAATTCGGGCATGCAAGGGGATTGCGGCCGACAGCTCGCCAGAGCCGCGCGAGCAGGGCCTTCCCGCCGACGGCGCAAATCGGGCGCGAACGGCGCGGCGCCGAAAATGCCTTGTTACCAGCAGGGGAGCGCGTAACATTTTCTCGCCGCTGGTAGATGATTTGACCGTTTGTGACCCATTGTGCAGCTTTTGTGGCGATCGAACGGATAATCTAACGCCTGCATGTAAGAGAGACGAGACACCTATAAGGAGGTGTACGCATGGAAAATCAGGCAACGATGTCAGACTTTGACAGCATCCTTGCCTCGCGTGGCGTTACCCGTCGCAGCTTCATGAAGCTGTGCGCCGGCATCGCCGCCGCAGCCGGGCTCTCCCAGCTCGCGGTTCCGCGCGTGGCGCAAGCTCTGGAAGAGTCTGTTATCGGCGCGACGTCCGGCAACCTGTATCCGGTCATCTGGATCGAGGGTGCTTCCTGCACCGGTTGCACGGAGTCCTTCGCCCAGGTGGAGACTCCCGATGTCGCATCGGTCGTGCTCGACATGATCTCCCTGAACTACTCGGAGACCCTGTCGGCCGCCGCTGGCCACTCCATGGAGGAGGCCAAGGCCCAGACCATCGCGGCAGGCAACTACATTCTCATCTACGAGGGCGCCGTGCTCGAGGCCTTCGACGGCAACGCTCTGCGCGTGGCCGGCGAGACCGGCATCACGGCCCTTGTGGAGGCTGCCGAGTCGGCCAACGCCGTTGTGGCGGTCGGCTCCTGCGCCGTGAACGGCGGCTGGATGGCCGCTGCCCCCAACCCGGCCCAGGCCCTTGGCGTCCAGCAGTACCTGAAGAAGGTCGGCGTCGCCACGCCGGTCGTCAACGTTCCGGGCTGCCCCGTGAACCCCGAGTGGGTCATGTCCGTGCTCGTGGACGTCGTGGTCATGAAGGACATGGACCTGCTGGTGAACCGTCTGAACGAGTTCAACATGCCGGGCGATCTGTTCAACCAGACCATCCATGACAACTGCGAGCGTCGCGGCCACTTCGAGAATGGCGAGTTCGTCTACGAATTCGGCTCGAAGGAAGAGGAGATGGGCTACTGCCTGTATCCCGTCGGCTGCAAGGGCCCGCAGACCCGCGCCCTGTGCGGCGTCACGCTGTGGAACAACCGCCGCAGCTGGTGCGTGCAGTCCGGCGCCCCCTGCATCGGCTGCTGCGAGGCCAACCCGAACAACCCGGGCGACAACTGGGCCGAGGTGAACACCCCGTTCTACAAGCGCATGCGCGACCTGCGCATCGGTCCTCTGAGCCTGCAGCCCACCACCATCGCCGTGACCATCACCGGCATCGTGGCGGCGGCGCTCGTGGTGCACGGCTTCGGCATGAAGCTCTCCGGCCGCATGGACGGCGGCGCTCCGTTCGAGAAGATCCGCAAGTGGGATGCCAAGCATCCCGACCAGGAGATCGGCACCTACGCCGACCCGGTCGCCGGCGGCCCGGTTCTCGACGACGAGCTGCTGCAGAAGAACGCCGAACCCCGTAACAACGATTAAGAAGGAGGTGAGCTGACTTGACACGTTCTGTTATTGATCCCATTACCCGTATCGAGGGCCATCTCCGCGTCGAGATGGAGGTCGAGAACGGCGTGGTCGCCGACGCCTGGGTGTCCGGCGGCTGCTTCCGCGGCATGGAGCTCGTCGTGCAGAACCGCACCCCCGAGGATGCGGCCCAAATCGTCGAGCGCATCTGCGGCGTGTGCCCCGTTTCGCACGCGCATGCCTCCTCGATCGCCGGTGACAAGGCCTACGGCATCACCATTTCGAACAACGCCCGCATCGTGCGTAACCTGCTGGAGGGCGCTCAGTTCCTGCACAGCCATATCCTGTGGCTGTACAACCTGGCGGCTCTCGATTACGTGAACCCGCTGAATGCGCTTCAGGCCAACGTCGACGACGCCTACGCCGTGGCCCTGGAGAACGGCCTGGCGCTGCACTCCGACCTCAACCAGCTCTACGAGAAGCTGGCGGCCTTTGCCGACAACGGCCAGCTGTCCATCTTCTCGGGCAACTGGTTCGACGCCGACGGCGGCGAGGCCTACGTCGACAACCCTGAGGCGAACCTGATCCTCACCTCCCATTACCTGGAGGCCCTGAAGATGCAGGCCCGCTCCTCCGAGATGGCGGCGCTGCTCGGCGGCAAGATGCCCCACGTCATGACCTCCATTCCCGGCGGCAACATGTGGGTGCCCACCGAGAGCAAGCTCGACGATCTGCTCGCCATGGCCACCGAGGTCCGCGACTGGGTCAACGACACCGTCCTCGCCGACACCGTGATGCTCGCCAAGCTCTATCCCGAGGTGCTCACCTTCGGCAAGGGCTGCGGCCGCTACATCGCCTGGGGCGTCTTTGAAGGCCCCGACTGGCCCTACGGCGACAACTACACCGAGCAGATGCTCAACCGCTACCTGCCCATGGCCGTCCTGGACGAGCAGTTCCAGGCGTCGGACGTGCAGGAGAACCTCATCACCGAGTACATGGGCCGTTCCTGGTACAAGGGCAGCGAGACCTACACCTCGCCGTACTTCGTCACCGATCCGGACTTCACCGAGTACAACGTCGACGACCGCTACAGCTGGGTGAAGGCCCCCGCCTACGACGGCAAGCCCATGGAGGCCGGCTCCATGGCCCGCATCTTCGCGGCCTACGTGCGCGGCGTGCCCTTCATCAAGGAGCAGGTCGACGCCGTTCTCGGCATCCTCGGCGCCAAGCCGGGCGACCTGGCCGCCTTCCAGTCCACCCTGGGACGCACCGCCATCCGCCAGATCGAGACCATCTACATCGCCAACCTCATGGTGGAATGGGTCAACGAGCTCGCCGAGGCCATTAAGGGCGGCGACTCCGAGTACTTCCGCGAGCCTGCCCGTCTCACCGGCGAGGGCACGGGCTTCTGGGAGGCCCCCCGCGGCGCGCTCTACCACTCCGAGAAGGTGGTCGACGGTAAGATCGAGGGCTACCAGATCATCATCCCGTCCACGTGGAACCTGGCTCCCATCAACGGCGACGGCGAGCACGGCCCGCTCGAGCAGGCGCTCATCGGCGTTCCGGTGGCCGACATCGAGAAGCCCATCAACGCCCTGCGCACGGTTCACTCCTTCGACCCCTGCACCGCTTGCGCCGTGCATGTCACGGAGCGCGGTACCGGCAAGCACTTCGAGACCGTCACCAGCCCTTGGGGGGTGAAGTAAGATGGCCCATCTCGCTCACTACAAAGAGGCCCACCCTCTTATCTTCGTGGTGACCCACTGGATCAACCTGATCGCCATGGTCATGCTCATCCTGTCGGGCATCATCATCCACTTCCCGGTGCTGCCGTTCCTCACGGGCATCGCCCGCGGCTGCCATCTGTTCTTCGGTTTCGTGCTGTTCATCAACTGCGTGGCCCGCGTCATCATGGCCTTCTTCGTGAAGACCGCGCCGACCGGCGGCACGCGCCAGCAGGTGACCGACTTCAAGACCTGGCTGCCCCAGAAGGACAACCGTCATCAGGCCCTGGAGTGGATCAAGTACTACCTGTTCCTGAAGAAGGATCATCCCCTGGGCGCCAAGCTCGGCGTGCCGCAGAAGATCAGCTACCTCTTGATCCCGATCCTCATCGTGCTGATGTTCTGGACGGGGCTCTGCCTGTGGGGCGTGACCATGAACGTGCCCGTGTTCGCCGCGACGACGAACCTCGTGGGCGGTCTCATGTCCATGCGCATCATCCACTACTTCGGCATGTACGTGTTCATCATCTTCATGTTCATCCATATCTACCTGGCCAATGTTGAGGGCTTCGCCCCCACCAAGCTCATGTTCATTCGCAAGGAGCATGGCGGCCTGGTGTACGACCCCGACCTGCACAACATCGTTGGGGAGGACGCCGACCTCCACTAAGGGTCGCGCGCGCCGAAGTCGAAAGGGCGGTCTCGCAAGGGGCCGCCCTTTTTGTTGCGAGTCTTCCATTGGCGGGCCACGGGGTAGTGCTCAGTCGCTCAGACAGTCCTCGCTTTGGAGAACAGGACATTGAGTCCTGTTCTCGTCGCTGCGGAACTCGCTTGGTGAGCACCACCCCGTGTCCCTTTGCAAGTTAAACGCAATCGAGTGCAAGTTAAGAGGAGACGCAGCCGAGATAGTTGCTTGACCAAACGTTCCGAACCGTCAACAAGAGGAAGCAAACTTGCCGGGGTTGCGTTATGATTAACGGCAACTCTGTACACTTACCGACTGCAGGCGGAAAGGACCCGTTTCGTGCGGAATGTTCTGAAGATACTCAAGCGCGATCTTCTGCGTCTTTTGAAAACGCCGCAGGCGCTCGTGGTCGTGTTCGCCCTCATGGTGATTCCCTCGCTGTACACCTGGTACAACGTCATCGGGTTCTGGAACCCCTACGACAACACCGGCAACCTCACGGTCTGCGTGGTGAACCAGGACGCGGGCGGTTCCTCCGAGCTCACCGGCGAGCTGAACGTGGGGGAGCGCATCGTGGACCAGCTGCATGAGAACAACCAGCTGCACTGGGAATTCACCGACTACGACGCGGCCATGAACGAGCTGAAGAGCGGACGCGCCTACGCGGCCTATGTCATCCCCGAGCATTTCACCGCCGATCTGCTCACCATCACCACCGGAAGCTTCACGCAGCCCAAGATCGAGTACTACGTGAACGAGAAATCGGGCCCGGTGGCGCCCAAGATCACCGACACGGGCGCCACAACCTTGGACGAGACCATCAACTCCACCTTCGTCGCCACCGTAAGCGACGTGGTCGTCAAGACCATCGACGAGAAGGTGAACGAGGGGCGCGAGAGCACCAAGGAGATGCAGTCGAAGGCCGCGCAGAAGATATCGGAGGCCGTCGCCGCCACCGGCGAGGTGCGCCGCGTGCTCGCCGATTTGGGGGATGCGTCGAAGGCGGCCAAGGACAAGGCTGCCTCGGCCAAAGAGACGCTCTCCGAAGCGAGTGCCGGCATCGACGCGGCCGATAAGTCCTTAGGCCAGATGGGGGAGACCGCGACGGCCATGCAGAAGACCTTGAGCGACTTCTCCGCCTTCGCGCTGCCGGCCGTCACCGCCGGCCTCGACGACATCACCCAGGCGTCGAACGACGCCACCTCGGCCGCCGCGCGCCTCACCGCCGCCTTCGGCGAGGCCCAGGGAGGCATCCAGGCGGCGCTGGCCCAGGGAAGCGCCGCCGTGCAGGAGAGCGGCCAGCTGGCGTCCTCTGTGCGCGCGGCGGCGGGCTCCCTTCCCGCCGGCAGCAGCGAGCGCGCCGCCCTGGAGGCTCTGGCCGACTCCCTGGACGAGCGGA
>ERZ824473.3722-NODE-3722-length-14632-cov-32.136173_pt1 | contig 14632 bp, 16 predicted proteins | sample MGYA00519874_ERZ824473 | MGnify/ENA primary metagenome ERZ824473 (study PRJEB31778, sample SAMEA3449151) | human gut metagenome | biome: human gut; feature: human-associated habitat; material: faeces | place: United Kingdom | collected 2010/2012 ... | reverse complement strand
AACATTCCCTGTTAGTAGCCTAATTTATACTGTCCAACTTTTTGGGTTCAGTACAAAAGTACACTTTTTTTTCTATTTGCAATTATTGCTATTATTAGACTTTTCATTATTTTTACTATTTTTGTTCTTGTTTTTATTATTATTCTTATTGTTATTTTGATTTTCTGACATAAAAAACACCTCCTATATTAATATTATTTTACCTGAATATTTGTTTTTTATACATAAAATAAACAAAACAGTTGAAAAAGTACAGTTATTATATTAAAATATTTGCAAAGGAGAATAATAAAAAAATGAAAAAAATAATTTATTTAACAATGATAATAATAAGTTTAGCTATGTGCCTTTGTGGCTGCACTAAAAAAAATCAAGAAGGTCAACTTTCAAAAATATATAAAGTACCACAAAAACTCATATATATAAATGCTCCAAGTACATATGAAGAAACACAAAATGGATATTCTAAAATATATTTTGTGAAAAATAAAAAATACATTGCAATAACTGCAGAAAAGAGCATGGAAGCAACGGAATTAACAAAAGCTCAGGACATAGTATTTTCAAAGATAAAAGAAAATGTAAAAGACTTTACATATATTAATAATTTAGAGATTGAACAAGAGAAAACAGAAAAAATTAATGAAATAGAAATGTATAGGTATGAGGGAAAATTAATATGTGGCAGAACAGTGAAGGCAAGTGCTTATGTTGTAGGATATACATTTATAATAGATAAAATTCCTTGTAATATTACTGGAGTGGTAACGGAAAAAGAACAAAATGAAGAAAGTATACAAGAAATAAAAAGCTTAGTAGACGAGATGGCAAGAACAGTAAGAAATACAAAAGACAATATTATGGATTAGATTAATTATGTATGATATAATGGTTTATAAATTTGAAAGGAAGGATATAAAAGTGAATAAATATTATTTTACATCAGAAAGTGTAACAGAAGGACATCCAGACAAATTATGCGATTATATTGCAGATAGCATATTAGATGAATGCCTAAAACAAGACAAATTCTCAAGAACAGCAATAGAAGTCTTTGCATATAATAATACTATAGAAGTTGTGGGACAAGTTACTTCAAATGCGCAAATAGAAATTGAAAAAATAGTAAGAGAAAAAGTAAAAGAAATAGGATATGATGATGAATATACAGGAATGAATTATAAAAATTGCGAAATAAATATAAATATTACAAAACAAAGCCCAGACATAGCATTAGGGGTAGACATAGGCGGAGCAGGAGATCAAGGCATAATGTTTGGATATGCATGTAATGAAACAGACAACTATATGCCATATGCTATAAACTTAGCACATAAACTTGCAAATCGATTGACTATTGTAAGAAAAGAAAAAATTATCCCATATATAAGACCAGATGGAAAAACACAAGTAACAGTTGAATATGTAGAAGGTAAACCTAAAAGAATAGAAACAGTATTAATATCAACACAACATTTGGCAGAAATAAATATCGAAAAACTAAGAGAAGATGTAAAAAAAGAAGTGATTGATGCTGTTATAGATTCTAATATGATAGATGAAAACACAAAAATATATATAAATCCAACAGGAAGATTTGTAATAGGAGGACCTTTAGGAGATAGCGGGTTAACTGGAAGAAAGATAATAGTTGACACATATGGAGGCTATAGTAGACATGGAGGAGGGGCTTTTTCCGGAAAAGATCCAACAAAAGTAGACAGATCAGCAACATATATGTTACGACATATTGCAAAAAATATTGTGGCAAATAAATTGGCTGATAAATGTGAAATCCAAATTTCATATGCAATAGGAGTAAAAGAACCATTGTCAATATATATAAACACATTTGAAACAGGAAAAATATCAGATGAAGAAATAATAAAAATTATAAAAGAAAAATTTGACCTTACTCCAAATGGAATAATTAATTATTTGAACTTAAGGGAACCTATATATTCAAAAACTACTAATTATGGTCATTTTGGAAAAGAAGAGTTAGAGTGGGAAAAAATTATAAATATTAAAAATAACTAATAGAGGGGGATTATGAATGAAAGAGTTAGAATTAATAAAAAGAAAAGCGGTTCAAATATTTTCAGAAGAAGAATTAGATGAAAAAATAAAAAGTGGGAAAAAATTAATAATTAAATTAGGAGCAGATCCAAGTAGACCAGATCTACATTTGGGACATACAGTTGTTTTGCGTGTTTTAAAGCACTTTCAAGATATGGGACATGATGTAGTATTCGTAATAGGAGATTTTACAGCTATGATAGGTGACCCATCTGGAAAGAATAAAACAAGACCTGCTCTAACATTTGAAGAGACTAGAAAGTCTGGGGAAACATATTTTAGACAAGTAACAAAGATACTTGATCCAGCAAAAACTAAAATTACATATAACTCTGAATGGCTAGAAAAAATGAATTTTAGAGATATTATAAACTTAACAAGTAAATATACAGTGGCAAGAATTTTGGAAAGAGATGACTTTAAAAATAGATATGAAAATAAATTACCATTGTCAATGCATGAACTAATGTATCCGCTAATGCAAGGATATGACTCTGTAGCGTTAAAAGCAGATATAGAAATTGGCGGTACAGACCAAACATTTAACTTACTAGTGGGAAGAGAATTACAAAAAGATTATGGACAAGAAAGACAAGTAGTTTTAACATTTCCTTTGTTAGTTGGGCTAGATGGAAAAGAAAAAATGAGCAAATCTTTAGATAATTACATTGGAATAGATGAGTCACCAGAAATTATGTATGAAAAAGCAATGAAAATTCCAGATGATTGCTTATTAGAATACTTTAAACTAACAACAGATGTAGAATTGGAAGATGCTAAACAGTGGATTACAGACAACATAGTACTAGCACATAGAAAATATGCAGAAGAGATTATAAAAATGTATCATGGGGAGAATAGAATAAAAGAAGCAGAAGAAAGATATAAACAAGTTGCTAAAGGAAAAATACCAGATAATATTAAAGAAATTAATATAAGTAATGAAACTAGAGAAATTAATATATGTGACTTACTTGTAAAAACAGGATTTGCTCCATCTAAAAGTGAAGCTAAGAGAATGATACAGGGAAAAGGTGTTAAAATTAATAGTAATATAGTTGATAATTTAGGGGAAAACATTGTTTTAGAAGAACCAATAGTACTTCAATTTGGAAAAAATAAATTTATAAAAGTAGTTTAATAAGTTGATAGTGTAAAGTAATCTATGAAAAATGTAGGGGCGATTTTAATCGCCCGCACTTCGAAGAAATTACTAAAAATAAGTTTTTGGAGGAAAATGTATGAAATGGTCTAAAGAAGTATTAGAGAATATTAATTTTGAAAATATAACTAATAGAGAAGAAAAAGAAAAAATAGCAATACAGATAGCGCAAAAAGTTAAAAATGGGGAAACTATAGGGTTTGGTTCAGGGTCTACTTCTTATTTAGCGGTAAAAGAAATTTCTAAGAGAATAAAAAAAGAAAACATAGATATTTTGGCTATTCCAACATCACACGAGATTAAAATGCTATGTTCAGAATTAGAAATATCAACTACTACAATAATGGAAAACAAACCTGACTGGTGTTTTGACGGTGCAGATGAAGTAAATGATACAAATTGGCTAATAAAAGGTAGAGGAGCTGCAATGTTTAGGGAAAAATTAAATATTGCAAATTCTCCAGTAACATATATATTGGCAGATAAAACAAAATTTGTAAGAAACCTAGGAGAAGAAGCATATATTCCAATTGAATGTTATCCAGAAGCTATTAACAGCGTAAAAGAAGAGTTACTGGATTTAGGAGCAACAGAAATAAAGTTAAGAACAGCAGTAAAAAAAGATGGTCCATTAATTACAGAAAATAACAATTTTATATTAGATACTAAATTTGAAGAAATATACGAAACTTTAGAAAAAGATATAAAAGAAATTACAGGAGTAATAGAAAGCGGATTATTTATAGGATATAATTTTGTAATAATTAGTTAGAAGGAGACTAAGAAAGTAATGGAAGAAGAAAGGTTAATTAATCCAGAACTCGAAAGTAGCAACGAAGAAAGATTAGAAAATTCTTTAAGACCAAAACTTTTAGATGAATATATAGGACAAGATAAGGTAAAGGAAAATATGAAAATATATATAGAGGCTGCCCAAAAAAGAGGGGAGCCTTTAGACCATGTTTTACTATATGGACCTCCTGGTTTGGGTAAAACCACACTTGCTAATATTATATCAAATGAAATGAAATCAAATATAAAAATAACATCAGGTCCTGCAATAGAAAAACCGGGGGATTTAGCAGCTTTACTTACTAACTTATCTGAATTTGATGTTTTATTTATAGATGAAATACACAGATTAAACAAAAGTGTAGAAGAAATTTTGTATCCTGCGTTAGAGGATTATACACTTGATATAATAATAGGAAAAGGACCAAGTGCAAGATCAATAAGATTAGATTTGCCTAAATTTACTTTAATAGGAGCAACTACAAAAGCGGGGTCTTTAACCACTCCTCTAAGAGATAGATTTGGTATTGTTCATAGATTAGAATTATATAATACGCAAGACTTAACAACAATAGTAAAAAGGTCGGCGAAGATATTAAATGTTGAAATTGATGAGAACTCAGCAATAGAGATTGCAAGACGTTCTAGAGGAACACCAAGAATTGCAAATAGATTATTAAAAAGGGTAAGAGATTATGCGGCAGTTCTGGGAGATGGAAATATTACATTAAAAATAACAAAAACAGCTTTAAATAAATTAGAAATAGATGAGTATGGATTAGACGAAATCGATAGAAGATTGTTAGAAGCAATGATTATTAAATATGGTGGAAGACCAGTAGGTTTAGAAACAATGGCAGTTACTGTAGGGGAAGAAGCTGACACAATAGAAGATGTATATGAGCCTTATTTAATTCAGATAGGGTTTATTACAAGAACACCAAGGGGAAGGATACCACTTAAACCGGCATATGAACACATAGGAGTAGAATATAATGAATAATAAAAATAGAATAGGTAGATAAGAATATGAAGTTATTAATGCATGTATGTTGTGCACCATGTAGTGTGTACTGTATAGAAGAATTAAGGAATGAGGGAATAGAACCAACATTATATTGGTATAATCCCAATATACATCCATATATGGAATATAAAGCTAGAAGAGACTGTTTAAAAGAATATGCCAATATTATAAATGTAAAAGCCATATTTGAAGAAGAATATGGCTTGGATTTGTTTTGCAAAAATGTAATTTCAAATTTAAATAGTAGGTGCGTAAATTATTGTTATCCCGTAAGATTAAAAAAAACATTTGAATATGCAAAAAAACATGGATATGATACAGTAACAACAACACTACTATATAGCATATATCAACAACACGATTATATAAAACAGTTAATGGAGCAATATAGTAAAGAATATAAAATAGACTTCTTATATAGAGACTTTAGAATAGGTTTTTGGAAAGGCCACCAAAAAGCATATGACTTAGGCTTATATATGCAAAAGTATTGTGGTTGCATATTTAGTAGTGAGGAAAAAATAATTTCAACTAACACAACAAATAAGAAACCAAAATTGCCAAAAGGATTTGAATTTCTTCCTGTAAAAAGAAATGTAAATATAAAAAAGGAAAAAGATAATAAAGAGCAGTATATGGACTTATTACTTGAAGCGGATCCGAGTGAAAATATGATAAATGAATATTTGAAAGATGGAGATTTGTTTGTATTGACTTATGAAAATGAAATTGCATGTGTTGCTGTTGTAACTAAAGTAGATGATAATACATGTGAATTAAAAAATATTGCCACAAAAGAAGAATATAGGAATAAAGGTTATGCTAAAAAAATGCTAAAATATTTGTGTGATAACTATAAACAAAAATATAATAAAATGCTAGTTGGAACAACAGAAAATAATATCCCATTCTATGTAAAACAAGGTTTTGATAAATACGAAAAGACAATAAAAAATTACTTTGTAGATAACTATGATGAGGAAATATTTGATGGAGATTTACAATGTGTTGATATGTATTACTATTCAAATGATTTAAAGAAAGCAAAGAAAGAGATGTAATTATTGAAATAATATCTAACATATATGGAGTTAATTTAGAAATGAGTTAGCTCCTATTTTATTGTAAATTATATCGGTTTTCTGCAGTAAAATGTATTTATACCCAATATAAAAAAATTTTTATATGGTCTATATTGTTATAGGTTTAAATATGGAGTGGCAAAAGCAGCATATAAATTTGGAGAATGTAAAAGAACAATATATAGATGGAGAAAAATTTTATCAATATACAGCAATAGATGAATATTCAAGATTAAGATATACATGGTTTACAAAAGCACATGATACATATGCTTCAAGCGAATTTGCAAGAAGATTAGTAAAATATTTTTCGTTTAAAATAAAGACAATACAAACAGATAATGGATTTGAATTTACAAATAGATTAAGTTGGCAAGCATTTTTAAAAAGTAAAAAAACAATGTTTGAAAATACATTAGAAGAATTAGGATTAGAATATAAAGTAATAAAGCCACATACACCAAAACAAAATGGAAGAGTAGAAAGAAGTCATAGAAAAGATCAAATATCAGGATGAATCTATTCAAGCAGTTGACTTTATAAAAATAAATAATTGTGCTATAATATAGAAAGTTGTAAAAAATGAAAGATAAAATGGAAGTGAATAATATATATGGACATGTATCAAAAAAGAGAAATGAGAAAAAATAAAAAAATGAACGAAGATACAAAAAGTTTACCATCAACGAGTATCAACTGGTAAAGAACGACTTATATAAACTCTCTTTAAAACTCTTATTTTATAAGGCTTTTAATTAAATTCCTTTTTACAATTTTTAATAAAAAATTAACAAAAATTATAAGAAAAATTGGGTAAGAACTACTTAAAGAAACTTTTTTATAAGAAGGTGAATATTTTGAAGATAGAAGATTTAAGAAAAGATTATGATGAATTACAAGTTAAATATGGTGCTAAGGAATTAGATTCTATATATAATGGTGGATGTGAAAAAAATCCTGATATATGTTTTGTTTTTATGAATCCTACCGGAAAAAATATTGCCAGTGATAAATCTTGGAAAGGTAGAAAGTCTCCATGGTTAGGAACTAAAAACATATGGAAGTTGTTCTATAAAGTTGATTTATTAAGTGAAGAAACATTTAACAAAATTCAAGGGAAAAAACCAAAGGAATGGGATTATGAGTTTTGCAACTATGTTTACGAAGAAATTGAAAAAAATAAATTGTTCATTACTAATTTAGGTAAATGTACTCAAATAGATGCAAGACCATTGCCTGATGAAGTGTTGAAAAAATATCTTGATTTATTATTCAAAGAAATAAATATAATTAAACCAAAAATAATTATCACTTTTGGAAACCAAGTTAGTTCTATTATTTTAAATAAAAAGATATCTGTATCTGAAAATAGAAAAAAATGTCACAAAATAGAAATTAATAAAAACAAATATAAAGTTTATCCTGTTTATTATCCAGTAGGTAATGGCATATTTAATATTAATAAATCGATAGAAGATATAAAATGGATAATTGAAAATGAAATAAAATAAGAAGTTCTTTAATTGTGAAGAAACAAAATGGTGAATTTGTTGGGAAATTAGCTCCTTACGGATATATAAAAGATCCAAAAGATAAGCATAAATTTTTAATTGATAAAAATGTATCACATATAATTAGAAAAATATTTGATATGATACTTGATGGCGAAAGTAGAAGACAAGTTGCTGAGTTTTTAAATGATAATGATATATTAACTCCAAGCGAGTATTTAAATATTAATAAGAATAAAAATGTTAAAATTGATATTAAATAAAAAATTTAAAAGAAAGGAGAATAATAAATGGACAATAAAAACCTACAAATAACTAATCATGATTTTTTAATATATAGGGATTCAAATAATGATGTTAAGGTTAGTGTAATGTTAATAAATAATGATATATGGCTTACCCAAAATTTAATTGCAGAATTATTTGGTGTAGGAAGAAGTACAATAACAGAACATATTAATAATATATTAAATAGTGGTGAACTTGATGAAAATAACACCGTCGGAAAAACCAACCTTGATAATTCTAAAAAACCTGTAAAGATATATAACCTTGATATGATTATTGCAGTTGGATATAGAGTAAATTCAAAAAAAGCAACCAACTTTAGAATTTGGGCTACTAAAATATTAAAAGAATATATGACAAAGGGTTTTGCATTAAATGATGAACGTTTTATAAATGGAAATAAATATGATGCAAAATATTTTAATGAATTATTAGAACGTATTAAAACAATTAGAGTAAGTGAAAGAATGGCATACCAAAAAATCACTGATTTATTTATTGCAACAGCAACTGATTACAATCCTAAGTCAGAAGAAGCGTATACTTTCTTTAAAATAGTTCAAAATAAGTTGCATTTCGCTATAAGTGGACATACTGCTGCTGAATTAATATATAATAGAGCAAACTCAGAAAAAGAGCATATGGGACTAACTAATTGGAAAAATTCTCCTGATGGTTTAATATATAAATATGATGTAATTATTGCAAAGAATTATTTAAACGAAGAAGAAATGAATAATTTAAAAGATTTAACAAATATATTTTTAGTATTTGCTGAAGATGAAGCAAAACAAAGGCATGTTATGACAATGAAGGATTGGATAAATGCAACTGATGATTTATTAAAGTTTAGAAGAAAAGAAGTATTAAATAATAGTGACAGTATATCTCATAAAGAAGCGGTAGAAAAAGCTGAAAAAGAATATGAAAAATTTAGAGTTATACAAGATCAAAAATATATTTCTTCAATGGATGAATTTTATAATAAATATTTAAGTGAAAATAATAGTGATGAATAAGGAAGTGATTAAAATGGATATGTACCAAAAAAGAAAAATCAGAGCAGAAAAGAAAAATAATGATAGTCAAGAAAGTTTTTCAAAAGTTTCCATTTCGTGGTATCCAGGTCATATGGCAAAAACAAAGAGACAAATTGCTGAGGACCTAAAATTAATAGATATAGTGATAGAAATATTGGATGCACGAATACCAATAGCAAGTCAAAATCCAGATATAAATAAGTTAATACAAAATAAAAAAAGAATTATTGTATTGAATAAATCTGATTTAGCAGATAAAAACCAAAACGAGAAGTGGATTAGCTATTTCAAAAATAAGGGGGATTTAGCGATCTTAGTAGATTCTAACTCTGGAAAAGGAATAAAGGAATGCATTAATGCAATAAGAAAATGTTACGAAGCGGAAACATATGTACAAAAGGGAAGAATTGGAAAATCAATAAGAATTATGATTTTAGGAATACCAAATGTTGGAAAGTCATCATTTATAAATAGAATTTCTAAAAAAGCATCTGCACAGGTTGGAAACAAGCCGGGTATAACAAGGCAGAAACAGTGGATAAAGGTAGATGATAATATAGAACTTATGGACACCCCAGGCGTATTATGGCCTAAATTTGAGAATGAACAAGTAGCACTAAATTTGGCGTATACAGGAACAATTAAAGATGACATATTACAAACAATAGAGATAGGTTTTCAATTGTTGAAGTTTTTAGTTAAAAATTATAGAAAGAATATAATTGAAAGATATAAATTAGACCCAGACCAGATACATAAAATAATGGAACAAGATTTAGAAGAAAATGAGTTGGTTTTAGCAATATTGGATGAAATTGGCAAAAAAAGAGGAGCTCTAATATCTGGAGGATATGTTGATCAAGAAAAAACAGCTGGTATTATATTAGATGATTTTAGAAATGGAAAATTAGGAGAAATAACATTAGAACAAGTGCATAAAACATAGGGATAAAGTAATCTGTGAAAAATGTAGGGGCGATTTTAATCGCCCACACTTCGAAGAAATTACTAGCTTAAGAAAGGAAAGACAAAAATGGAATTAATAAATATAGAAAAAGAAGAAGAAAAAATAAATATGATGGCACCACTCACGTGGGCATATATAGGAGACGCTGTTTTTGAATTATATATTAGAACATATCTGATAAATAAAACAAATTTAAAGCCACATAAGTTACATGTAGAAGCAATAAAATATGTAAAAGCTCCTGCACAAGCAAAAGCACTACAAAAAATAGAGGAAATGCTTACAGATAAAGAAAAAGAAATAGTGAAAAGAGGCAGAAATGCAGAAAATCATCACATAGCGAAAAACGCAACTGTGCAAGAATATATGTACTCAACAGCTTTTGAAGCCTTAATAGGATATTTGTATTTAACAAAACAAGAGAAAAGATTAAAAGAAATACTAGAAATGGTAATTGATATAAATAAAAAACATACACAGCAATAAGTGTATGTTTTTTGTTGTGGTGACCCCTACGGGAATCGAACCCATGATTCAGCCTTGAGAGGGCTGCGTCTTAACCGCTTGACCAAGGGGCCATTTAACTACTTACTAAGTGTAGCATATTTTACAGGGGGAAGTCAAGATGTTAAAGAAAAATATCTAGAAAAAATTTGAACGTTCGCTTGACAATAATAAGAAACGGATGTACAATACAAACAACAATTCTACAAAACAAAAATTTGCAAGGAGGGCATATGATAACAACATTACATATAAAAAATATAGGAATAATAGATGATATAACAATAGATTTTAATGAAGGGTTGAATGTATTAACAGGAGAAACGGGAGCAGGTAAAACCTTAATAATAGATTCATTAGCAATTGTTGCTGGGGGAAGATTCTCAAAGGAAATGATAAGAAAAGGGGAAAATTATTCGTTTGTTGAACTTAGTATGTATTGCCCAGAAGACGAAAGAGCGATTGATGGAAATATAATTATTACAAGAGAAATTTATTCAAATGGTAGAAACTCGTGTAAAATAAATGGAAGGCTTATAACAGTAAATGAATTAAAAGATATAATGAAAAAAATAATAGATATACATGGGCAACAGGACAATCAACTTTTATTGGATTCGAAATATCATATAAATTATTTGGATTCCTTTATAGGAGATAAATTAAAAAAGCAAAAAGAATTTTATTTGGAGTTATATACCGAATACAAAAAGAAACAAGAAGAATTACAAAAAAATTATGGAGATGAAAAAGAAAAAGAGAGAAGACTAGATTTATTAAGGTATCAATTAAATGAAATAGCGCAAGCAAACTTGAAATCACGAGAAGACGAGGAATTAGAAGAAAAGAGAAATATAATAGTAAACTCTGAAAAATTACATATAAATTTAACCGAAATAGATGAAACTTTATCAAATCAAGTAATTGATGGATTAAGCAATTCTATAAAAGCATTAGAAAAAATAGAGGAATATGGAGAGATATATAAAGAAAAATTAATTGATCTTAAAAACATATATTATGAAATACAGGAACATTCAAGGGATTTTGAAAATATGAAAACTCAAATATGCTTTGACGAGTGTGAAAGAGACGACATAGAAAAAAGATTAGATATCATATATTCTCTTAAAAGAAAATATGGAAATAGCATAGAAGAAATATCAAAGTATAAAGAAAATGTAGAGAAACAGATATATGAAATTGAAAATGCTGAAGAATATAACAAAATATTGAGAACAAGAATAAAAGAATTGGAAGAAGAAATGAGCAAATATGCGGAATCAATGGAAAAAATAAGAATAGAATATGCCAATGAACTATCTGAAAAAATAAATACTGAGTTAAAGGATTTAGAAATGCTTAATTCCATTTTTGAAATAAAAATAGAAAGATTACAAGAATTCAATATTAATGGATTAAACAAAGTAGAGTTCTATATTTGTACTAATATAGGAGAAACAACAAAACCACTTGTAAAAGTAGCATCAGGTGGAGAAATGTCAAGATTAATGTTAGCTATTAAGTCTGTATTTGCTAAAACAGATGATGTTCCTGTTTTGGTATTTGATGAGATAGATACAGGAATAAGCGGAAAAGCGGCAAAAGCAGTAGGAGAGAAGCTAAAAATAATATCAAAAGTACATCAAGTAATATGTATAACTCACTTGGCGCCAATTGCGGCAAGAGGAGACTATAATTATTATATAAGTAAAAATGTAAGAGAAGAAAAAACGGTAACAACAATAAAGCAGCTAAATGAGGAAGAAACTATAAATGAAATAGCAAGAATAGCAACAGGAGAGGTAACAGAAATCTCTAAACAGCATGCAATAGAATTACGAAAAGCTTCTTAATAGAAAATATAATTAATGTCCTTAAAACCTCATATAAAAATGAGGTTTTAAGACACTAAAACAAACAAGAATAATGTCGTTTTATGACACACGATTTTTCTTGAATTTAAGTAAATAAACAGTTATAATTAAATTAACAATTATATTTATAGCAAAGTTTGAATTTATTAATGTCAAAAAACTTAAATCAAAAAAGTTAGATTTCTTAAATTTTTAGTCTGAAATCTCAAAAATCACAATTATCTTCAAAAAAATCTCAAAATATAATGAATTTTTCATATTTACACATATGTTTTTTTGTCATATCAAAATTTTGTTCAAATTCTATATAAGAAATTTAATAATATTATTAAATTTGTCTTAAAGCTATATGTATAAAATCTGATGCTAAGGAGGAATGATAATAAATAAAACAAAATGCTAGTTAAACAAATACCTTCAAGATGAGTGCCAAAAATGGTACTCATTTTTATTGAAAAATAAACATAAATCCCACAAAACTGTTTACATGTTCTTACTTTTAGGGTATAATAATACATATTATTTTATGGCGAAATATTAGACATAAGCCTAGAAAGGGATGAAAAGTATGAATGAAGAAACAAACAACAATTTAGAACAAGAATTGGATTTAAACCAATTAATGATAATAAGGAGAGAAAAATTAGAAAAATTAAAACAAAATAATAAGAATCCTTTTGAGATAACAAAATTTGATATAACTCATACAAGTAAAGAAATAATAGATAATTATGAAGAATTAGAAGGGAAAGATGTAACAATAGCTGGAAGAATTATGGCTAAAAGAATAATGGGAAAAGCATCATTCTGCCATATTCAAGATGGAGATGGAAAAATTCAAAGTTATGTAAGCATAAACGATCTGGGAGAAGAGAGTTATAAACAATTTAAAGAAGATGATATAGGAGATATAATTGGAATTACAGGTTTTGTATTTAAAACAAGGACAGGTGAAATATCTATTCATGCAAAAGAAGTAATACTTCTTTCAAAGTCTCTAAGACCACTTCCAGAAAAATTTCATGGACTAAAAGATACAGATTTACGTTATCGCCAGAGGTCTGTAGATTTAATTATGAACCCTGAAGTAAAAGAAACATTTAAAAAGAGATCATTAATAATTAAAGAAATCAGAAATATGTTAGATGAAAAAGGATTTATGGAAGTTGAAACACCTATATTACAAACTATACCAGGTGGAGCTTCTGCAAGGCCATTTATAACACATCATAATACTCTAGATATAGATATGTATTTAAGAATTGCAACAGAATTATATTTAAAAAGACTTATTGTTGGTGGATTTGATAAAGTTTATGAGATAGGAAGAAACTTTAGAAATGAAGGTATGGATATAAAGCATAATCCAGAGTTTACTTGTATAGAACTTTATGAGGCATATACAAATTTAGAAGGTATGATGAATATAACCGAAGAACTAATAAGAAGATGTGCTAACAAAGTATGCGGTACTGGAAAAATATCATATCAAGGTGAAGAAATTGACCTAGAAAAACCGTTTAGAAGAATTACTATGATTGATAGTATTAAAGAAGTTACAGGTGTTGATTTTAATACTGTAGAAACAGATGAAGAAGCACAGAAAATTGCAAAAGATTTAAACATGGAAATTGATCCAATAAAAACAACCAGAGGTGACATAATAGTACAAGTATTTGAAGAAAAAGTTGAAGAAACATTAAGACAACCAACATTTTTATATGAATATCCAATAGAAAATTCACCTCTAACCAAAAAGTGTAAAGATAATCCAAGAATGACACAAAGATTTGAATTGTTTATAGGAGGTAGAGAATATGCAAATGCATACTCAGAATTAAATGATCCTATTGACCAATATGAAAGATTTTTGAAACAAGTACAAGCAAGAGAAGCAGGAGACGAAGAAGCAAATATGATGGACGATGACTTTGTGCAAGCATTAGAATATGGAATGCCACCAACAGGAGGCATGGGAATGGGAATTGACCGTTTGGTAATGTTACTTACAGATTCAGCATCAATAAGAGATGTACTATTATTCCCGACAATGAAACCATTAGCATAGAACATTTAAGAATTTTAATAAAACCTAATAAATTTTAAAAGAGCTGAATACTGCTTAATAAGTACATTACAGCCATTATAGAAAAAAATTAAAACATATTGTATCATAAAAAAGTGCAAAAAACAAACAACTTTCAACTTTTTTGCACTTTTTGTGCAATTTTTTTATCAAAATTTGCATTAAAAGTACAATAGTATTTTAATGAATTTTATGTTATAAATTTATTATAAATATA
>ERZ824473.3711-NODE-3711-length-14666-cov-4.044282_pt1 | contig 14666 bp, 8 predicted proteins | sample MGYA00519874_ERZ824473 | MGnify/ENA primary metagenome ERZ824473 (study PRJEB31778, sample SAMEA3449151) | human gut metagenome | biome: human gut; feature: human-associated habitat; material: faeces | place: United Kingdom | collected 2010/2012 ... | reverse complement strand
AGCGTATGCGCGAAATCGCTGACAAAGTAGGCGCTATCCTGATGATCGATATGGCACACCCTGCCGGTCTGATTGCTGCCGGAATACTTGAAAATCCGGTTAAATATGCACACATTGTCACTTCGACTACACATAAGACACTTCGCGGACCTCGCGGCGGTGTTATCATGATGGGTAAAGATTTCCCTAACCCGTGGGGTAAAAAAACTCCGAAGGGAGAAATCAAGATGATGTCTCAATTGCTGGATTCTGCCGTTTTCCCGGGTATTCAGGGCGGACCATTGGAACACGTCATTGCTGCCAAAGCAGTAGCTTTCGGTGAAATCCTGCAACCTGAGTTCAAGGAATATGCAAAACAGGTACAGAAGAACGCTGCCGTACTTGCACAGGCTTTGATCGATCGTGGCTTTACAATTGTTTCCGGCGGTACGGACAATCACTCCATGCTGGTAGACCTGCGCAGCAAATATCCTGATTTGACAGGTAAAGTAGCGGAAAAGGCATTGGTTTCTGCCGACATTACCGTTAACAAGAATATGGTTCCGTTCGACAGCCGTTCCGCATTCCAGACTTCCGGTATCCGTTTGGGTACTCCTGCTATCACGACTCGTGGTGCTAAAGAAGACTTAATGCTTGAAATTGCTGAAATGATCGAGACTGTATTGTCTAACGTAGAAAATGAAGAGGTGATCGCACAAGTCCGTGCACGTGTGAACGAAACGATGAAGAAATATCCTCTTTTCGCATACTAAATCAGAACTTTTCATAATATAATATTCAGAGTTTGCCCTTTCATAAAGGGCAAACTCTTTTTTTATTTATTAACGTTTTTCTCCGAACCATCCACACCCGAATTCGTTTTTCTTTTCTCCCCCCTCTATATACAATCATCCCCGTCTTTCCGCACTCGAGTTATTATCGGGAAAGACGGGGATTTACTTTAATGTCAATAATTACTCAGCCCGTTAAGCCTAACTAAGTCCTTCTATTTCTCCATCGACAATATCAATATGCAATGCCTGCGGTTCTTTGGGCAGTCCCGGCATACGAAGGATTTCTCCGGCAATGGCTACAATCATTTCCGCTCCGTTATTGATAACTATATCTTTGATGTGGAACTCGAAGTTATTCACCGCACCATATATTTTCGGATCGGCGGAGAACGAATACTGAGTCTTTGCAATACAAACCGGATAATGAGTGATTCCCATCTTCTCGATCAGTTTGATACGGTTGCGTGCGATACTGCTGTACGTGATCACACTGGCCCCATAAATATGGGTAGCCACTTTTTCGATCTTCTGCTGTATACTATCTTCCTCCTTATACGTAAAGGTCAATGGCTCGGAAGGATTGTTTTCAATCATATCCACTACCAGACGCGCCATATCCACTGCTCCCTCTCCTCCTTCACTGAACGCATTGTTGATGGCAAAGCCCACTCCTAACTGTTCACAGTGCTCACGCAGCAGTTCCATCTCTTCTTCCGTGTCGGATGCGAACTTATTGAAAGCTACGACAACCGTCTGACCGAACGAGCGAAGATTGCGTACGTGTTTATCCAGATTGCGCAACCCTTCTTTCAGTCCATCCATATTCGGCTCCTTAATGCGGTCGAGACTGACACCTCCGTGCATCTTCAATCCCTGCGCCGTAGCGACAATAACAGTGAGACGCGGCTGGAGTCCGCTCTTGCGACACTTGATATTGTAGAACTTCTCCGCACCAAGATCGGCACCGAACCCTGCTTCCGTAATCACATAGTCACCGAAAGTCATCGCTAATTTGGTGGCCAGAATGGAGTTGCAACCATGAGCGATATTCGCAAACGGACCGCCATGCACGAAAGCGGCAGTTCCTTCGGTCGTCTGCACCAGGTTAGGATGGATGGCATCTTTCAGTAATACGGTAATAGCACCCGCCACTCCCAAGTCTTTGACTGTAAAAGGCCGGTCATCGTAAGTGAATCCGAGCAGGATATTTTCGATACGGCGACGCAAATCATTCACATCTTGAGCAAGACACAGAATAGCCATAATCTCCGAAGCCGGTGTAATATCAAACCCGGACTCTTGGGTGATACCGTTTGACTTCGGACCGAGCCCCACGACAATGCTGCGCAACGAACGATCGTTCACATCCAACACCCGACGCCAGAGTATTTCTTTGAGCCCGAAACCTTTTGCCTGATTCTGATAGAGGTAGTTATCCAACAAAGCAGAAATCATGTTATGAGCCGAAGTGATGGCATGAAAGTCTCCGGTAAAATGAAGATTGATCTTATCCATCGGGAGCACTTGGGCATATCCTCCTCCGGCAGCTCCTCCTTTCATTCCGAAACACGGACCGAGAGACGGCTCACGCAGGGCGACAATCGCCTTCTTCCCTATTTTATTAAGTCCCAATGCAAGACCGATAGACACGGTAGTTTTACCGATACCCGCTTTTGTAGCTGTAATGGCAGTCACCAGTATAAGATTGCTTTTCTTTACCTTCTCTTCATCAATCAACTGTTCGGGTATCTTTGCAATGTAGCGACCGTAATTTTCCACTTCATCACGAGGGATTCCGATACTTTCGGCAACCTGCTTCACTTTCTTCAGCTCAATGCTGCGAGCTATTTCTATGTCTGATTTCATACAGAATATGATTAGTTTTAGTTGAAAATGCAAAAGTAACAAATCTATGTAAAGCTACAAAACTCTTTCCGCATAATAACTGTTGTATGTAGCATAACCTAAACAACAACTTAATTATGGAATGGATTATTAATCAACTAAGGGTACACCCTGAGCTTGCTATCTTTCTCACGCTTTTTGCGGGATTCTGGTTGGGCAGGCTCAAAATAGGGAAGTTCTCTCTAGGTACAGTGACCAGTGTTCTGCTAGTCGGAGTATTGGTAGGACAACTAAACATCACCGTAGACGGTCCGATGAAGGCCGTATTTTTTCTGTTATTTTTATTCGCCGTCGGTTATAAGGTAGGACCGCAGTTCTTTCGGGGATTGAAAAAAGACGGTTTGCCACAGGTAGGATTCGCCGTATTGATGTGTATCGTCAGCCTGGTAGCCCCGTGGATACTTGCCAAAATCATGGGATATCACGTAGGAGAAGCCGCCGGATTACTGGCAGGATCACAAACAATCTCAGCCGTTATCGGTGTGGCAAGTGATACCATTAATCAGTTGGGTATCAGCGAAGCACAGAAAGCTACGTATATCAATGCCATTCCGGTAGCATACGCCGTGACTTATATCTTCGGTACGGCGGGATCGGCCTGGCTTCTGGCTTCTCTCGGTCCGAAAATATTAGGAGGGCTGGATAAGGTGAAAGCAGACTGCAAAGCATTGGAAGTGCAAATGGGAACATCGGAAGTAGACGAACCGGGATTCTCACCCGCACTCCGCCCGGTTGTATTCCGCGCTTATAAAATTACCAACGAATGGTTTGGAAAAGGGAAAAAGGTAAGCGAGCTGGAAACGTATCTGGCGGAAAAAGATAAACGGCTGTTTGTAGAGCGGGTCCGCCAACGGGGAATTGTAAAAGAGGTCAGTCCGGATCTGATGCTCCGACCGGAGGATGAAGTCGTTCTAAGCGGGCGACGTGAATTTGTGATTGGTGAAGAAGATTGGATCGGTCCGGAAGTGATTGACGCCCAATTGCTCGATTTCCCGGCGGAGACTCTCCCGGTAATGGTTACTCACCGCACTTTCGCAGGAGAGAAAGTCGCTACGATCAGATCACAGAAGTTCATGCACGGTGTCAGCATCCGTAGTATCAAGCGTGCAGGTATCAACGTGCCGGTGCTCGCTCAGACCGTAGTCGATTCGGGAGATATCCTCGAACTTACGGGCATGAAGCACGAAGTGGAAGCCGCCGCCAAACAAATGGGATATGTAGACCGGCCGACCAATCAGACCGACATGATTTTCGTAGGACTGGGAATCTTGGTCGGTGGCCTTATCGGAGCTCTTTCCATTCATCTGGGAGGTATCCCCATCAGTCTATCCACCAGTGGAGGCGCATTAATCGCAGGGCTTGTATTCGGCTGGCTGCGCAGTAAACACCCTACTTTCGGCGGTATCCCCGAACCTTCGTTATGGGTATTGAATAACGTAGGACTGAATATGTTTATCGCAGTGGTGGGCATTGCTGCCGGTCCCAGCTTTGTAGCCGGATTCAAGGATGTAGGTTTCAGCCTGTTTATTGTCGGTGCACTGGCTACGGCTATTCCATTGATCAGCGGATTACTGATGGCAAAATATCTGTTCAAGTTCCACCCTGCCCTATCTTTGGGTTGCACGGCGGGAGCACGAACGACAACCGCTGCACTGGGAGCCATTCAGGATGCAGTGGAAAGCGACACTCCGGCTTTGGGATATACCGTGACATATGCCGTAGGCAATACGCTGCTGATTATCTGGGGAGTGGTCATCGTACTGCTGATGTAAACCGGCAGTACTTACTGTTTCAGACAAATTATTTACTAGTCTAACAAATATAAATTTCATTATGGAGAAAAAAAACAATAGCCCGGCTATCACTAAAAGCTATGCTAAAAAGATGGAAACCATCAGCCCTTTCGAACTTAAAAACAAGCTTATCGAAATGGCGGATGAAAGTATCAAGAAAATGGCGCACACCATGCTAAATGCCGGTAGAGGAAATCCGAACTGGATTGCTACTGAACCCCGTGAGGCGTTTTTCCTGTTAGGACAATTCGGTCTTTGCGAATGCCGCCGTGTATTCTCGTCGGAAGAAGGGATAGCGGGTATCCCGCAGAAAACAGGAATAGCCGCACGTTTCGAAGCTTTCTTGAAAGATAACGAAAAGACACCGGGAGCCGACCTGCTGAAAAAAGGATATAACTATATGTTGATGGAGCACGCAGCCGACCCGGACACGCTCGTTCATGAATGGGCGGAAGCTGTAATCGGTGACCAATATCCCGTGCCCGACCGTATTCTGCATTTTACGGAACTAATCGTACAGGATTATCTGGCGCAGGAGATGTGCGACCGCCGCCCGCCGAAAGGAACTTTCGACCTGTTCGCCACTGAAGGGGGAACGGCAGCCATGTGTTATCTGTTCGATTCACTGCAAGAGAATTTCCTATTGAACCAGGGGGACGCCATTGCATTGATGATTCCGGTGTTTACTCCTTATATTGAGATTCCGCAATTACGACGTTACCAATTTGAGGTCACTGAAATTTCCGCCGACCAGATGACGGCTGACGGGCTGCACACCTGGCAATACAAGGATGAGGATATCGACAAGTTAAGGAACCCGAAAATCAAGGCTTTATTCATCACCAATCCGAGTAACCCGCCCAGCTACGCACTGAGCGCTGAGACTACGGCACGCATTGTCAACATTGTAAAGAATGACAATCCGAATCTGATGATTATTACGGATGACGTGTACGGGACATTTATCCCTCACTTCCGTTCATTGATGGCCGAATTGCCACATAATACGCTTTGCGTCTATTCTTTCTCCAAATATTTCGGAGCTACGGGATGGAGAAATGCAGTGATCGCCTTACACGAAGACAATATCTACGACAAAATGATTGCCCGCCTGTCGGAGGAGCAGAAAGAAATATTGAACAAACGTTATTCGAGCCTTGACCTACATCCGGAGAAGATGAAGTTTATCGACCGTATGGTAGCTGACAGCCGCCAGATCGCTTTGAATCATACGGCAGGGCTCTCTCTCCCTCAGCAAATGCAGATGAGCTTGTTCTCTCTTTTCGCTCTTCTGGATAAAGAGGACCGCTACAAGATCAAGATGCAGGATATCATCCATCGCCGTTTGCACGCATTATGGGACAATACCGGATTTACACTGGTGGAGGATCCGCTGCGCGCCGGTTATTATTCGGAAATCGATATGCTGGTGTGGGCGAAGAAATTTTATGGGGATGATTTCGTCGCTTATCTGCAAAAGACATATAATCCGCTGGATGTGGTGTTCCGTCTCGCCAATGAGACTTCACTCGTACTGCTGAATGGCGGTGGCTTTGCCGGCCCCAAATGGAGTGTCCGTGTATCGCTTGCCAATCTGAATGAGGCCGATTATGTGAAAATCGGGAAAAGTATCAAACGGGTGCTGGACGAGTATGCCAAAGTATGGCAGTCGTAAATAGATAACTCCTAGAGCGCAGATGAACACAAATTATCGCAGATAATATTTAATCTTTGCGTAAATCTGCGTTAATCTGCGCTTGTTTCATAGATAGTCAGACTGAAATTTTCTATCTTTGTGATGAATTAACCTGTACAAAGATGAAAAAACTGATTCTATTTCTTTCGCTGATATTATCTGCCGGAGTCGCATCCGCACAATCGGAAATACCTTCCGACAGTATCCGCCGTGCCCCGTCAGCTAATATAAAAGAGTTCGGCGGTTTCTTGCTGGATATGGGGATAATGAATATCACTGCCCCCCAACTTCCCAAAATAGATCTGAGTATACCGAATGTAACCAAGGACTATAATCAGCTATTCCGCATGAATACGGATGCTATCTATTCTCAAGGATTCACAGACACCTTCTCTCCGTCATATTCCGGCTTCGGATACGGATACAATTGGGGATTTTCCTCTTCACCGCAGTTTATGCAGATGGGATCTTTCAAACTGAAAAACGGAATGCAAATCAATACATACGGAGATTATGATAAAGACGGATGGAGGGTTCCCAATCGAAGCGCTATGCCTTGGGAAAAGAATAATTTCCGGGGAGCATTCGAACTAAAATCAGCCAATGGTAATTTCGGAATACGAATTGAAGTGCAACAGGGGCGCAATGTCCCCTACTAATTACTAGATATTCGCCCGGTGATATTAGAATTTCTAACTAAAAAAGTGTTTAATAAAAGGGGTATTGGAATATCAAAATCTTAATCTATGTTATTAAACATACTTTTTTTCTTGGATTATTTGCAGATATCACAAAAGTCCGTACCTTTGCAATGTGTTTTTCATAGTATTAGATTTAAGGTTAACAAAGGTTGGAGCAAGGCGTTGCTCCTTTTTTTATGTCTGTACGTTTCATATAATACTTACCATTATTTATATTTTCTCGGAGTAACCCCATTACAGCGTTTAAATACACGATTAAAATAAGGCACATCATTAAATCCTACAGCATAGCAGATTTCAGAAACAGACATTTTTTTCTGTCTTAGAAGCTGGCATGCCAGTCTTATCCGATGTTCATTCAGATATGTGACAAAGGTCTGCCCTGTTGTTCTCTTGAAGAAAATACAAAAGGATGTCCGATTCATTCCTATATGCCGCGCCACATCATCAAGAGTTATATTCCGTTTTGCATTACATACAACATATGTTTGAATCTGTTGCATCCGTTCTTTCTCCTTATCAGTTTTTTGTGATTTACCGACAACCTTCATTCCCCCGCTTTCCCCAATCAAAATAATAAGTTTTATAATGGATGCGATACGCTCTGCAGCATTTTCTCCACACATCTTCTTCAATATGCCAATAATCGCACCGGATTTCTCTTTCGTAAACTTGACTGCGCTCGTATTTTTCTTAAAACGATCCGCATATTCACTCAATTCACTACCCAAAGCAGCACAATTATTCAGAAACGTGTTATCTAAGAGTAAAGTAATATTTTCTATTTTACCTTCGGTATCCGTAACTTTGTTATCAAAATACCAACAATGTGATATTCCCGGTGGTACAAGTACGACTTCCCCACTGCTAAAAGGTTCTGTCATATCTCCTATTGTCCGCATTCCGGCACCGGTTATCACATAAGATAATTCCCAAGTAGAATGTTGATGCGAACCGATCTGTTCGTCGGGCGCAAGATGGACACAATCAAAAGTGTATGAATGGTTTTCAGTCTGTGACATTTGAACTATATTAAAAAAACAAGGCATTATTATTCTTTTTATATCTAAAATGCAAATATAAGACAATTCTAATAAACAATAAGGCAAATGTTATATCATATTACAGCGTAATTTTGCCCCGTCTTTAATATAAAATATGTAATACCACCACAAGAAAAACTTTTTATTCTTTATGCAACACAATGATTATCTGGCCTCCAAACCGCGATATGAAATTTTAGACGGATTGCGGGGTGTAGCTTCAATGATGGTAGTAGCTTATCATCTTTTCGAGACTTACTCTCACGACCCTTTACATCAGATATTGAATCACGGTTATCTGGCTGTCGATTTCTTTTTTGTTCTCTCCGGGTTTGTTATCGGTTATGCTTATGATGACCGATGGACCAGAATGACGTTAAAAGACTTCTTCAAACGCCGGCTCGTACGCCTTCATCCAATGGTAATAATGGGTACATTGATCGGAGCTTTATTATTCTATTTCGGTGATTGTTCCGCATTCCCGTTTATAAGTGAAACACCTTGGTGGAAATTGCTCCTGCTATTTCTTTTGAGTTGTACCATGATTCCGGCAGTTACATCATGGGATATACGGGGATGGGAAGAAACAAACCCATTGAATGGCCCTACGTGGTCGTTAACATTGGAATATATCGCAAATATTCTCTATGCACTGTTCATCCGGCATTTTTCCAAAACACTCCTGACTATCTTTGTGATAGGAACCGGATTCCTGACAATCGACCTGACAATGAACTTGGATGTATTCAATATATTCTCTGCCAATAGAAATGCAGCCTACACAGTCATAGGAGGATGGAGTATTACTCCCGCACAAATATATATAGGTATCAGTCGGTTACTTTACCCATTCTTCATGGGACTATTATTGTCCCGAATCAACAAACTTATCAAAATTAAAAGAGGATTCTGGTGGTGTTCGATACTTATTATTGTAATGTTGGCTATGCCCCGTCTTGGCGGCCAGGAAAATATGTGGATGAATGGAGCTTACGAGGCATTCTGCATTCTTGCCATTTGTCCATTGATTGTAGCCATAGGAGCAGGAAGTGATATAAAAGGGAAAAGATCTGTAGCTATCTGTACTTTTCTCGGAGAAATTTCATATCCGCTCTATATTACGCACTTTCCACTGGTCTATATGCAGATAGCTTGGGCAAACAGCCATCCGGACGCTCCTCTAGGCACAGTTATTTGCCTTAGTGTTTCTACCTTCATCCTCTCCATAGGTTTAGCGTACGCTAGTCTTAAACTTTATGATATACCTGTTCGCGAGTGGCTAAAGAAACATTGGTTAATGAAATAATTAAAATCACCCTCTCAAATATAAACTGTCTATTGTCATCCGATGCAAATCAACAATAGGCAGTTTATTTTTTATTCATACAGGATTTTTATACTTGAGTTATCGACGCTCTACCTTGTTTTCTTTCACAAACTTGCGAATAATCCCCAAAATTTCAAGCCCGTATTTCTGTACTCCCTTCGCACCGAAATAGGGTATGGCCTCCAAAGCTTCCGGAGTATCGGGCAACAAGTTTACAATCCCCATCAGGGCTTTCTGTTGCATTATGATATAAGCCGGGAGACTTACTTCGCGTGCTTTTACCGCTCTCCATTCGGACAAGGTACGATAAAGCTCCGGGTACAGAATATCTGTAGGAACCTCAACCTTTGCTTTCGAAGAACTACGTGTACGTTCTTTACGTCCTTTCCGTTCTCTCTTCTCTTTCGGAGCTTTGGGTGAAGAACCGGAAGAAGAATCGTCTTCAAGGCTTAACGTCACTTTAGCTTTTAACTTCAAATATCCCGTAACAGTAAAGGGTTGCCCCATCATCGCTTCCAATAAAGATTCCTTAATCCATAACGCATCGTCCAACGCTTGCAGGCGTTCATTCAACTGCTTCCTAAGTTCTTTATTATCGAGGGGCATATTCGTCTTTTCAAACAACGCGCGTACAGGTTCGAGTTCCTTACGAAAGTATCCTGCACCGGAACGAACCCGCTCCTGCAATCCCTGGTCCGCCGCATAATCATCGCTCCCATTTATCAATCGGGTATATTGATTACGGAAACGTTGGGACACTTCCACTATCTTTTCTTTGATGTGAGGAGCCAATTCTTTATACTCGGCAAGTTGTTTCGGATAAAGTTTATAGAGGTCTTCATCTATCAGGCGAAGCAGCCGCTTATAAGCTTGGTCGATCGAATAGAAGTTGAATAAATCGCTCAGTAAATCAAAGAAATAGGCCTTCTGCATATCGTGTAACTGCCGGTTGCCCGGTTTGTTTCTTTCTACTTCTTTGGTGAAGTTATCTACTGTACTATCACTGATGATAGCTTCTCTACGCAGCGGGGATTCCAGCACCATTCCTTCCAAAGTTTTGCAACGGCTTAAGGCTACGTAGGTCTGCCCATGCGCAAAGGAATTGCGCGCATCAATAATGGCACGCTCAAACGTCAGTCCCTGACTCTTATGTATCGTAATAGCCCAAGCTAACCGGATAGGATACTGACGGAAGGTTCCTTCTATCTCTTCGGTGATTTCTTTCGTTTCTTCATTCAGCACATATTTATAATTGCCCCACTCTTCCGGCAATAACTGAAATTCATTTCCATTATCTTTTCCCCGCACAATCATCCCCGCATCATTAACGGCTGCCACTTCTCCAATCATGCCATTGTAATAACGCTTTTCCGACGAGGGGTCATTTTTAAGGAACATAATTTGTGCCCCCGCTTTTATGGTGAGAACTTCGTCTGCCGGATATAAATATTCCGGAAAAGTTCCGTCTATCTCTGCACGAAAACTATAAGTCTGCCCGGGCAGAGAGGCCAATTCATTATCGTTCACCTTCTGTGCCTGATAATTATGCGTTGTCAGACGGATGTAGCCTTCTTCCTTGCGAGGACGAAAGCCCGGCTGATACCGACGGTTCAACTCATTCAATACTTCATCATCCGCCTGATTCTCACGTATCTTATTCAACAAGGAAAGAAAAAAGGTATCACTCTGACGATAGACTGTTTTCAGTTCAATTGTCATATATACCGTCTCACGCAAAGCACGGCTGGCAAAGAAGTAAGGGGTTTCATAATAGTTCTTCAACATTTCCCATTCATTCTCTTTCACCACAGGGGCTAACTGCTGCAAATCTCCAATCATCAGCAATTGGACTCCACCGAAAGGCTTTTCCCTATCCCGGTATCTCCGCAGAGCCGAATCTATCGCATCCAACAAATCGGCACGTACCATACTGATCTCATCTATGACCAGCAAGTCCATGCTACGAATGATATTCCGCTTTTCTTTACTGAAACGATAGTGTGTCTGGGAAGAGTTGAACGTGGTCTCCGGAACAAAAGGTGCAAAAGATAACTGGAAAAAAGAATGAATGGTAACTCCTCCCGCATTGATAGCGGCAATACCTGTCGGCGCCAAGATAACCATACGTTTAGGACTCTGTTCCTTCAATCTTCTCAGAAATGTAGTTTTTCCGGTTCCGGCCTTTCCGGTAAGAAATAAATGTGTGCCTGTATTTTCAATGAACTGCCACGCTAGTTGCAGTTCGGGATTATTTTCCATGGGATTCAAATTTTCAACAAAGGTAACTATTATTCTTTTTCTTTCGTCTTGATACGAAAGAAAAAGAACCAAAAAGAAAGAATCAAGGCTGCGCTTTTCTGGCTACTCCGGTGTTCTCTCCGGCTAAAGGGCAGAAACTCGCTTCGCTCAAACAGTCTGCCCTTCTTAACGCCGAAGAAAACACCTGCGCTTAACGCCAGAAAAACGAGGCCGGAGAAACCATTCGGTATGTAGTCCATTCGGCATAGGGTCCTTTCGGCGTGTAGTCCTTTCGGTATATGGTTCATTCGGTATGTAGCTCTTTCGGCGTGCGGTCCATCCGCTGTACTGACCACAAGACAGAAACACGCTATAAAGATTCACAGAACGAATGGAATATGCGAAATGGGTTACATGTTGAATGGTGTACACACTGAATGGGCTGTTATTAAATGAATTATATGCTGAACTGTAATACTGAATGGATTACACTCTGAATGAATTACATACTGAAAGGATTACATGCCGAAAGGATTACACGCCGAATGGACTATATGCCGAATGGTTTCTCCGGCCTACTTTTTTCTCCGTTAAGCGAGTGCCCGTAACGAAGCGTTAAGAAGGGCAGACTGTTTGAGCGAAGCGAGTTTCTGCCCTTTAGCGGAGTGAAGGAAGCGAGTAGGAGAAAAAAGTAAGCCTTGAATTTTTCTTTGGTTCTTTCTTTTGCTTCAAGGCAAAAGAAAGAATAAGAGTATTATTTCATAGAGCCCCCCACAATATCCAACAGCTCATTTGTAATAGCCTGCTGGCGACTCTTGTTATATTGCTTCGTCAAATCCTGAATCAGTTCATTCGCATTATCCGTAGCTACCTGCATAGCTAACGTACGAGCAGCGTGTTCCGATGTGTTCGAGTCAACAGCTGCTGTAAATAGTTTCTGGCTTAATACAGTGGGGATTAGGTTGGCAATCAGTTCTTCGGCGTTGGGTTCGATGATGTAGTCGTTGGCGACTTCACGTCTTTCCGCCTCCCCTTTGTCCTTTTGCTCCTCATTCATCTGCTCCTTTTGTTCTTCTTCATCTATGATATGTGTCAGATCGATGGGAAGATACGTTTCACGAAGGAGGATTTGCGTACCCATAGACTTAAAATGATGATAGATAATTTCCACACGGTCTATTTCGCCGGATACAAACATCCCCATCAGACGATGAGCCAAGTCGGCGGCTTCCTGATAAGTCGGTTTGTCAGATAAGGTGGGCGAAGTTTCCTGCGGTTGGAATCCCATGCGTTTTACAGCTTCATCTACTTTCTTGCCTATTGGAAATATCAAGATATTGTCTTGCCCGAGAGTGCGATATTCACCTACCGTTTGCAATAACATTTTTATCACATTGGCATTGAAAGCACCACAGAGAGACGTATTCGAAGAGAAGGCGACAATTGCCACACGCTTCACTTCGCGCTCCTTCACGTAGGGAGATTCGATAGGAAGGTCCGCACTCAGAAAGTTAGTCAGAATCTTGTTCAACTTCTTCTGATAAGGCAACATATTCTCAATGGCTCCTTGTGCCTTATGTAATTTGGCAGAAGCCACCATCTTCATTGCTGAAGTGATCTTTCGGGTACTCTTTACCGAATTTATTCTGGTTTTTACTTCTTTCAGTGAAGCCATAACTTTTTAAATTAAGAATGAAAAATTAAGAATGAAGAATTTACTATGCAGTATAGTCAAATAGTTAATAATAAGAATTCTTCATTCTTTATTCCTATATTTCTATAAGTATTGTTTGGCAACCATAGCGGCGGTTTCCTCGATGGCATTGGTTACACTATCGTCGATAACGCCTGTCTTTAAGACATCCAACACATCCTGCTGGTGATTCAGTTGCAGAGATTCGATGAAGCTACGTTCAAAGTCCTGTACCTTATCCAATGGGACATCATGAAGAAGTCCGTGCGTACCGCAATAGAGAATAGCAATCTGCTGTTCTACGGGCATTGGGCTGTATTGAGGTTGAATCAAAAGTTGGGCGTTCTTACGTCCCTTATCGATCGTCAAGGCGGTAATCGGATCCATATCACTGCTGAACTTAGAGAAAGCTTCCAACTCACGATATTGGGCTTGGTCAATCTTCAATGTTCCGGCTACCTTCTTCATGGCCTTAATCTGTGCGTTACCACCTACACGGGATACGGAGATACCCACATTGATAGCCGGACGGACACCCTGATTAAAGAGATCGGTTTCGAGGAAGATCTGTCCGTCAGTGATGGAAATCACATTCGTCGGGATATAGGCCGAAACGTCTCCTGCCTGTGTCTCGATGATAGGCAATGCGGTAAGGGAACCTCCTCCTTTGACTATATCCTTCAAGCTGTCCGGCAGGTCATTCATTTCGCGCGCCACTTCTTCCTGACTGATAATCTTCGCCGCACGTTCCAACAAACGGGAATGCAGATAGAAGATGTCACCCGGATACGCTTCACGTCCCGACGGACGGCGGAGAATCAGAGATACCTCACGATAAGCTACCGCCTGCTTGGAAAGGTCATCATACACAACCAGCGCATGACGGCCAGTATCACGGAAATACTCACCGATGGCTGCACCCGCAAATGGCGCATAGTATTGTAGCGCGGCCGGGTCGCCGGCTGTAGCGGCTACTACAATCGTATAGTCCAACGCTCCATTCTCACGAAGTGTATTTACGATAGAAGCGACTGTAGAACCTTTCTGCCCGATTGCCACATAGATGCAGTATACAGGGTCGCCTGCCAGAAAATTGCTACGCTGATTGATGATCGCATCAATCGCAATAGCCGTCTTTCCCGTCTGACGGTCACCGATAATCAACTCACGTTGACCACGCCCGATAGGAATCATGGCATCAACTGCCTTCAATCCGGTCTGTAATGGCTGATTGACAGGCTGACGGTAAATTACTCCCGGAGCTTTCCGTTCCAACGGCATATCATAAAGTTCACCGCCAACCAGCCCTTTGCCGTCGAGCGGTTCACCCAACGGGTCGATGACACGTCCCAACATCCCCTCGCCTACACGAATGGAGGCGATGCGTTTTGTACGTTTCACAATAAACCCTTCTTTGATTCTGTCCGTCGGACCCAGTAGTACAGCACCCACGTTGTCCTCTTCGAGGTTCATCACGATTGCTTTGATACCATTGTC
>ERZ824473.3700-NODE-3700-length-14717-cov-4.243896_pt1 | contig 14717 bp, 11 predicted proteins | sample MGYA00519874_ERZ824473 | MGnify/ENA primary metagenome ERZ824473 (study PRJEB31778, sample SAMEA3449151) | human gut metagenome | biome: human gut; feature: human-associated habitat; material: faeces | place: United Kingdom | collected 2010/2012 ... | reverse complement strand
CCCCGTAGCGTTTCGGAGTGCAAATATAGTATATTTTTCACAAACCGGCACATTTCTGCAAGATTTTTTTCTAATTTTGTCCTCGATGAAAAGATTCCCGCCCCTCATACCGCTCCTGCTGGCGCTTCTCGGCACCACCTGCGGAGGCTCCGCGAGCTACACTCCGGCCGATTTCACGACCGAAGTCTATACCCCTGCATACGCTTCGGGATTCGACATCCGCGGCACGGAACGCAATGCGGCGACGCTCGTCACCGTCCGCACCCCGTGGCAGGGCGGAAGCGGCGTCGAACAGCATCTGCTCGTTCTGCGCGAGGGCATCGAACCTCCCGCCGGTTTCGACGGCCAGATCGTGAAAGCCCCCGTACGCCATGTGGTCTGCATGTCGTCGAGCCACGTAGCCATGTTCGACGCCATCGGTCAGATACGCCGCGTCTGCGGCGTCTCCGGAATCGACTACATTTCCAACGCCTACGTCAACGAACACCGCTGCTGCGGCGAAGTCCTCGACGTGGGCTACGACACGAACCTCAACTTCGAACGGCTCGCCGCCATGCAGCCCGACCTGATGCTGCTGTACGGCGTCACGGGCGAAAACACCGTCGTCACGGGCAAACTCCGCGAACTGGGCATACCCTATATATATGTAGGCGACTACATGGAAGAATCGCCGCTGGGCAAAGCCGAATGGCTGATGGTCGCCGCCGAACTCTGCAACGACCGCGACCGGGGCGCCGAAACCTTCGGCGGCATCGCCGAACGCTACGGAGCCATCAAAACCGCCGTCGCCGGTTCCGCACCCGCCGTCCGCCCCAAAGTGATGCTCAACACCCCTTACCGCGACACTTGGTTCATGCCTTCGTCGCGCAGTTTCATGATCCGCCTGATCGAGGACGCCGGGGGTGAATACATCTACACGGAGAACGATTCGGACACCTCCGTCGCCGTAGACCTCGAAGAGGCCTACCTGCTGGCCAGCTCGGCAGACGTCTGGCTCAACGTGGGTCCGTGCAACACCCTTGCGGAACTGATGGCCCAGAACCCTAAATTCGCCGGCATCCCGGCCATCCGCAACCGCATGGTCTTCAACAACAACCGCCGCCAGACCCCGGCCGGCGGCTCCGACTTCTGGGAATCGGGCGTCATACGCCCCGATCTGGTGCTGCGCGACCTGAGCCTGATCCTCGGCGGCAAGCCTGCCGAAGAGGGAGAACTCCACTACTACAAACGTCTGGAATAACAAATACCCCGCTCGCAATGTCCGGACGCCGCACCGCCATACTTTTCACCGTTCTGTCGCTGCTGACCGCCGCGCTTTTCACGGCCGACCTGCTGATCGGCTCGGTCGCAGTGGCCCTGCACGACATCTGGGCCGCGCTCACGGGCGGTTCGTGCGACCCGGCCGTGCGCGACATCATCCTCAAGATCCGCCTGCTCAAAGCCGTCACGGCGCTCTTCGCCGGCGCGGCCCTCGCCGCCAGCGGCCTGCAGATGCAGACCCTCTTCCGCAATCCGCTCGCCGGTCCCTACGTGCTGGGCATCAGTTCGGGCGCCGGTCTGGGCGTGGCGCTGTTCCTCTTGGGCGCACCCCTGCTGGGCGTCTCGGCGCACTCGTTCGTCCAGTCGCTCGGCATCGCGGGCGCGGCGTGGCTCGGCGCGGCCCTCGTACTGCTGATCGTCATGGCCGTCAGCCGCCGCATCAAAGACATCATGGTGATCCTGATCCTCGGCATGATGTTCGGTTCGGGCGTCAGCTCCGTGGTCGAAATCCTCCAGTACCTTTCGAGCGAAGCGGCGCTCAAATCGTTCGTCATCTGGACCATGGGCTCTCTGGGCGACGTCACGGGCGGCAACCTCGCCCTGATGCTTCCGGTCATCACCGCGGGTCTCGCGCTCTCCGTCGCCGTCATCAAGCCGCTCAACCTGCTGCTGCTGGGCGAAAACTACGCCCGCACGATGGGTCTCAACGTCCAGCGCACCCGCACGCTGCTGTTCCTCTCCACGGTCCTGCTCGCAGGCACCGTCACGGCCTTCTGCGGCCCGGTGGGATTCATCGGACTGGCCGTGCCGCACCTCGCGCGCATGCTCTTCGCCAGCGCCGACCACCGCGTCCTGATGCCCGCGTCGATGCTTTCGGGCGCCGCCCTGCTGCTGGTCTGCGACCTTATTTCCAAATCGCTGGCCCTCCCGATCAACACCGTCACGGCCCTGATGGGCATCCCCGTGGTGATCGTCGTGGTCGTCCGCAACCGCAATCTCTTCTGAAATGAGCATCGCCCTACGCCATATCACCCTCGCCTACGGCCGGCGCATCCTGCTGCGCGACGTCTCGGCCTCGGTCCCTCCGGGATCGCTCACGGCCCTGATCGGCCGCAACGGCACCGGCAAAAGCACCCTGCTGCGGACCGTCGCCGGTCTGGGCGCTGCCGCGTCCGGCGGGATCGAACTCTGCGGCAAACCCCTCGCGGCGCTCACCCCGCTCCAGCGGGCTTCGACCGTCAGCTTCGTCACCACCGACAAGGTGCGCATCGCCAACCTCGCCTGCGAAGACGTCGTGGCCCTCGGCCGCGCCCCCTACACCAACTGGATCGGACGCATGCAGGAGACCGACCGCGACATCGTGGCCCGTTCGCTCCGGCTGGTCGGCATGGAGGCTTTCGCCCGCAAAACGATGGACCGCATGTCCGACGGCGAATGCCAGCGCATCCTGATCGCCCGTGCGCTGGCGCAGGACACCCCCGTGATCCTGCTCGACGAACCCACCGCCTTCCTCGACCTGCCGAACCGTTACGAACTGGCGACGCTGCTGCGCCGTCTGGCCCACGACGAGGGCAAATGCATCCTCTTCTCGACGCACGACCTCGACGTCGCGCTGGGATTGTGCGACGCCGTCGCACTGATCGACACGCCCGACCTGCACTGCCTTCCCGCCTCCGACATGGCCTCCAGCGGCCATATCGAGCGGCTTTTCGCCGGTGCAGGCATCTCGTTCGACCCCGCGACGCTGACGATCCGGCTCACAAAAAAGTAACGAATTCAATATTTTTCGGCTTTTTTTTTGTTCGACTCACTTTTTTGTTTACCTTTGCACCGCTAAAGTTACCCTTACAAGGGGCAGCAATAGTGGTAAAGGCCCATTCGTCTATCGGTTAGGACGCAAGATTTTCATTCTTGAAAGAGGAGTTCGACTCTCCTATGGGCTACTAACGAGGAGACCTGCGGGCCGGCACGAAACCAGCGAGGGGAGGGGAAGCGAATCCCGGAACTTCGGAAAGCCGCAAAGCGGACGGCGGCATGCGGATCTCTACGGGTGATACTTTTCGAGGAGCGGACCGAGCGTCTATCCACACGCAGCCACGGCTGTTTACCGATTTAGCAACTGAAAAAGTAAAAAATAAAAAACTGGAATTATGGCAAACCATAAGTCATCGAAAAAGCGAATTCGTCAGACGCTGACCAAGCGCGCCCACAACCGTCTTTACCACAAGACGGCACGCAATGCCGTGAAAGCGCTCCGCAACACCACGGAGAAGAGCGCCGCCGAGGCCCTGCTTCCCAAGGTAACCGCCATGCTGGACAAACTTGCAAAGCACAACATCGTGCACAAGAACAAGGCCGCCAACCTCAAAAGCGCCATCCAGCTGCACGTGAACGCGCTCTAAGCCACTTCGCCCAAAATTCAAAGCCGCCCGACGAAGGCGGCTTTTTCATTTCATCACCCCACCCGCTCTTTCGGCTCACCGCTTCCGGCAACACGCCGCTCCGAGCCCCTCCTTTCCAAAACGGCGACGCATCCCGACATATCCCGCCCGGCGCAATAATACGGACTCCGCCCTGTCGCCGTCCAAAGCCCCGGTATCCGACAACATGCGATAATACACAATCTCCCCGGCAGCCCCTCTCCGCACCGCCGCGATCCCGCCGCCGCCTCGCCGTAGTCCAGCCGCCACACCGCCGCTGTCCGACATCCCGACATACACCGTCAAAAAAAAAGCCGCCCGCACACCTGCGGACGGCCCGTTCTCCAACCCTTTCGGGAAATTCCCGCACGGTTTACTCCTTCTCGGCAAACCCCTGCGCCCGCAGCCGGATATCCGACCCGTCGGGCGTCACCAGATAGGCCCCGGTCGATTCGGGCGTAATATGGCCGATGACGTCGACGCATCCCATCTTCATCACCTGCTCCTGCATTGCCAGCGGCACCGTGAAGAGCAGTTCGTGATCCTCTCCGCCGTTCAGGGCCGCCACCACGGGATCGGCGTGCAGCTCCTCAGCCAGCGCATACGTCTGCTTGGCGATCGGAATCCGGTCCAGATAAATCCGCGCCCCGCACTTCGAGGCCTTGCAAATCTGCAGCAGGTCGCTGGCCAGTCCGTCCGACAGGTCGATCATCGACGTCGGAACGATGCCCTCCTCCGCCAACGCATCCACAATGTCCCTGCGCAGACGGGGTTTGAGGTATTTTTCGAGCAGGTACTCATATCCCCCGAACTTCGGTTCGGGATTCTCCACGTCCGCCAACACGCGCTTCTCGCGCTCCAGCAGCCGCAGCCCCATGTAGGCCGCTCCGAGGTTGCCCGAAATGCAGATCAGGTCGTTCTGCTGCGCTCCGCCGCGCGACACGATCCGCTCCTTGGGGGCATGCCCTGCCGCCGTCAGGCTCAGCACCAGCCCCGTCACCGAAGCCTTCGTGTCTCCTCCGACCAGATCGATCCCCTGCTCCCTGCAGGCGAAAGCGATCCCTTCGTAAAGCTCCTGCAACGCCTCGACCGACATCTTGGCCGACACGCCCAGCGACACCATCAGCTGCGAAGGCCGGGCGTTCATCGCCAGAATATCGCTTCCGGCTACCGTCACGGCCTTGTAACCCAGATGCTTGAGCGGGAAATAGGTCAGGTCGAAATCGACGCCTTCCGTCAGCAGGTCCGTCGAACAGAGCACGGCTTCGCCCGCAGGAGGCAGTATGACGGCCGCGTCGTCGCCCGCGGCCCGCAGCGTCGAGTCGTTTGTCGGCTCGAACCCGCTGGTCAGCAGGTCTATCAGGCCGAACTCTCCCAATTCGGCGATTTCGGTACGTCGTTTCTTTTCCATATTATAAATTTTTTTACAAAATTAGGGAATCTTTGCTCTTTCCCAAAAATTTAACGTAATTCTGGAAGACTTTTATAACCTCTTTATCTATAAGAGGTTTAAAGGAAAGGATAAAATAGAGGTAACGAATTGGCAACCGTGTCTGTTTCTGCGATTTGCTGTGAGTTGCTTTCATTGTCACTCGTCTTAGGACAAAAGTAGCAAAAAAAATTGAAATACCTCAAATTGCAATGGAGTTTTTTATACAATTTGAGGTACTCTCTGTTTATACCGTTATTGATGTTGCTAAATTGACGGCTGATATATAATTTCATTCAAAATACTCGTTTGCCATAAACACTCAGTTTATACAATCGTTTACTTGGGAAGCAAGCTGGATTTTTTTCTTGGAGACCAATCACCCCAAGGCATCTTTCTTTTTTGAGGGTAACAAATATAAAGATGTCTTTGAGCTCTAGTAATTGCAACATATAGGTTATTTTTCTCTTGTTGCATTTCAATGCTATTGTTCCCTTTTTTAATAGCACGATAATCAGGGAATGTCCCCTCATCCATACCCACAAGGAATACTACTACTGCTTGTTGACCTTTCATAGTGTGGACTGTACTCAATGTCACCCCTTCTCCGTCCGAAGAAGTGACAGAGGTTTGTCCCAACGACATTGCATTACGAAAAGCAGACAAAGAATAGTTTGTTACACTCTTAGCATAAGAACTCCAATGATGTTTTAACAATTCAAATTCATCAAAAACAGCCAAAACTTCATCTGTTGATTTAAAATCCGAAGCATTGGAGGCTTTTAAAGTGTTCAATATGGATTTGACAGTTTGATACATATTACTACCATCATCTTTTAATAGTGAGGCTTGCTGCACGACTTCTTTTAAGAATGCATCGCTAATATTTTCTACAACTTGTTCTAATGATTTGCAATGGCTCACGCCTACTATAGACTGCAACATATCAAGATGCAGTCTATCATAGGGATTGGTTCGTACTACCATAGCCAAATCAAAAGCTTTAGCAGCAGTGGATGCAAATTCCAAACCTGCTCCCGTAGTTTTATAATGATATGGCAGTCCGCCACTTTTTAATTGTTCTTCAATCTTTCCAAGAACGAATTTATTTCTAGCAAGTACTGCAATATCAGAATAACTCAATTTCCCGTCATAACCTTCTATTTCATCACCGACCAATGATTTTATACTACTTACTACTTCTTGCGCTTCCTCACATGGTGTATCATAAGCATATTCCTTACAAATGCCTGTATAAGGTAAGGTTACATCTAAGGTGTCATCATGCACTACCTTTTGTGCATAATCCAAAATCGCCTTCGCACTTCGATAATTTTCATTTAGGTTATATACGGTTGGATTGTAGTCCTTCACAAACCAATCATCCATATATTTACTACTTGAACCATTAAAGGCATATATGGATTGTTTAGTGTCGCCAACCAGCATTACGTTCTTATGCTCACCACCAGTAATCGCGCGAAGAACCATGTATTGAGCCTTGTTTAAATCCTGAGCCTCGTCCACACAAATGTATGTAAAGCTTCTTCGATATAAGTCTGCAATTCTTGGATTATGTATCAGTAATTGATAAGCATTAAGCAACAAATCATCAAAATCAATTGCGTTTAGCGAATCCATCTGCTCTCTATAACTTAAATATAGATTACGCATCTGCTCATCTTTAATAACATTATACAGTTCGTCATCTAAAATCACAGACCGTTTTATAAGGCTGATATTATCCAATGCCCGATAAAGAGTTTCCCTACGTTCTTTATCATTCAGTCCTCTATACCACTGGCTTAAAGATGGAGTCTCAGTAATTGTTTCTTCCAAGATTTTCTTTCTATCGTCATCTGCAAAAATTTGTGGCATTGTCACAAACCTAGTGGCGGCAATATGGCTTTCAATGATTGATTCACATAGACCATGGAAAGTAGCAACAAAAACATGCTCCAATAGATTTTCATCCACTTCTGCAAGTCTTGTTCTAATCTCCTCACAGGCTTTGTTGGTAAATGTAATTGCCAATACCTTACGCTTGGTCATACCAGCCAACATTTTTATACGTTCCACAAGTACTCTTGTCTTGCCACTACCAGCACTTGCACGTACTAAAACTGCACCATCTGTCAATGATGCAATTTCTTGTTGTTTGGGAGATAACTTTATCTTACACATGACATATATCCTTTTTTATTCCATCAAATAGTTTAACTACTAATGGAGGTAATGGTTTTTCGCTTTCAATTATACAATTTGCCAATACCGGACCTAGCTGAGCCTTATTTTTCTCCATTATATCATCCAAAGCTGTCAATCTACCATCTTCACCATCATATATTCGTTCAATATCCACAAATATATGTTGATTACAGCTTTTACATATATTGGGAGTTTGTCCCCTCCCTTTAGGCTTATGATTGAATTTCCTGATAAATTCATCAATGTAGCCTTCTCCTTTCAACTGTTCGATAGCCTTTTCTATTTCATCTTTATACCCATCATCAAGGAGCATTCCTTCAAAATCTTTTTCAGAGGAAATGATGAAAATATTATTCTGTTCTGCCAGTTCCTTATCTTCATTGTAAGTCCTCTTCAAAAGTTTTTTAAGACCTTTCTTGGTGTCTTTTTCTCCATCAGAGAAAATATACCAAGGTATCTGAAACGCTTCAGCAAGGGCTACAAATGGATAATAATTACCACATCCCTTTGCATCGACAAACGACAGACCGGACTCAACTGGAGTCAATCCCCAATGTTGTTGACAGAAAATAGGTAAAGCTTGTACTTCTGTCTCACCTTCGCCCAACACAATTGCTTTGGCAAACAACAGTTCGCCATTGCTAGTCAATACGGCTTGCCTGATTTTTCTTTGTTCCTCTGAAGTTAGTTCTGTAACGGGCAAACTTCCACAAACTGTATTCTCAGCGGCTTTATACATACCTCTCAACTCTGATAATTCTGCACATGCAGCCACATATGGAGAGTGTGTTGATATTATTTTAATGCCCGGCATTTCGTTCATCTGTTTGTAGAGTTGCTTCTGTGCATTCGGATGCAAATGTGCTTCAGGTTCTTCTATAGCTATAATCGGCAAAAAAGCCTCGTCTTCTGGGTTCTTGCTGTCGCACATTTGCTTTACAAAAGCCCGAAACGACAACATGGAAGACCAACTCCTAGTACCCATACCATGATAGTCCATTGTAAAACTACTATCCTCCGTTCCATAATGGATAGTCAAGCTCTTGTTCAAATCTCGCAATTTCTTAGCAAAAGGTGACACATAGACTTTGCCTGAAGAGTCCATTGTAGCGTCAATCCCTTTTAGTGATTCCTGAATATTTTTAAGCACATCACTCTTTTCTATGGCTTCTGCATTTAAAGAACTTATTTTTTGTTCTAATTCAGCAACATCTTTCGGGTCATAATTACTAACTACATCACCAAGCATTTTACCTAAATAGGAGGTTCTGGCTTTTAAATCATCCTGAATATCCCGTTTTGCATCTAGATAGTGAAACTGAAAATAATCTCCCTTAACTGTAGATTTTTTACCTTTCAAATTTTGCCAAGCGATGCCCGCCGAGTCCCATTCATTCAAGATTTGCATATCCCTATTAAATGAGTTCTGAAGTGTTTGAAAAGTGTATTTAACACGCAAAGGCACATAGGCGTGTTCTTCAGCATCCATTTTTATATTATCCGCACCAAATGCAATTTCCCATACATCTGAGAAATTTGCAATACGTTTTCCATCATTATCAATTGCTACTATTTTGGCATCGACAATGATATAATTTGATTTGCCGTTCTTGTCAATGTGTAAATCTTCTGTTGAAAGGAACGAGCTGTTTCCAAACAACAGCTGTAGCGCTTTTAGAACAGAAGTTTTCCCTACATTATTCATGCCAGTAAGTACCGTAGTTTCAGAAAGGCTCATTTTAAAATCTTTCAATCCACGGAATCCATCTATTCTAATTTCGTTAATCAGTATCTTTTGCATAAGAAGACAATTAAAATTGTTATGTGCAAAGGTAATTCTTTTATGGCAGAAAATGCTCGTCTACCAAATAAAATTTTGTACTTTTGCACTCGTTAAACAAGATAGTGCGTGTATGAACCGAATAAAGGAAGTATTGGATGCAAAGGGTATTAGCCAAACAGAGTTAGCAAACAGGCTTGGAAAGACCTTTAATATGATCAATCTATATACAACAAATAGAGTCCAACCACCCATCCATGTCCTATATCAAATAGCCGAAATTTTGGATATTGACGTTCGGGAACTTCTTGTTTCAAATAAAATTTAACAGCAGACAATTATGAAACTAACAGATATAATTAAAGGTTCGGAATATGACCTCAGCTTATTTACCGAAGCCCAAATTTCAGAGTTGGAAAGTCGTATTGTTGAACGACAAACAAAGAAAGGAGTGGAATATTACATTACGTGTACCGTACGTAAAAAGGATATTAAGGCTACTCCTGAAGAAGTGGTGCGCCAATTATATCTGTTGGTTCTCACCAGTGATTTGGGTTATCCAGTTTCTCGAATGGAACTGGAGTATGAAGTCACGTTTGGCAGGGAAAAGAAACGTGCCGATATTGTCATTTTTGACAAACAGCAAACGACAAGTCCATACATTATTGTAGAGGTCAAGAAACCAAAGTTGAAAGATGGAAAAGAGCAACTGAAAAGTTATTGTAATGCAACAGGTGCTCCAATCGGTGTATGGAGTAATGGGCGTCAAATTTCCTACTACCACCGTAAAGACCCCAATTATTTTGAGGATTTAAGTGGCATACCTCGTGCAGACCAAAAACTATCTGACATACTCTCCGAGCGTTGGAAGATTGCTGACCTTATCAAAAAAGACAAGTTGGTAAATGAACGAAAGTCCCTCAAAGACCTTATCCTTGAAATGGAGGATGAGGTGTTGGCTGGTGCTGGTGTAGATGTGTTTGAGGAAGTATTCAAACTCATCTTTACCAAATTGTTCGATGAAATGGAAAGCGGGCGTAAGCCTGACAGAAATTTAGAATTCCGCAACTATGGTGATACTGAAACGGAATTAAAAGACAAATTACAGGCGTTATTTGACAAAGCAAAAGAGAAATGGCAAGGTGTTTTTACCGATGATGCCAAACTTTTACTCACACCCTCACACTTGTCTGTTTGTGTCGCATCTTTACAGGATGTGAAATTGTTCAATTCCAACCTTGATGTGGTAGATGAAGCTTTTGAGTATCTTATCAATAAAAGCAGTAAAGGCGAAAAAGGGCAATACTTTACCCCTCGTTATGTGATTGATATGTGCGTAAAAATGCTCAATCCGAAAGCGAATGAAAAGATGATAGATACTGCGGCTGGCAGTTGTGGTTTCCCTGTTCATACGATATTCCATGTTTGGGAAAATATCCTCAAATCCAAAGGCTTGAGCCGTAGTCATTTGTTTACCTTAGAAGAAAAACCTGCCGAATGTACAGACTATGTTCAAGACAATGTTTTTGCCATCGACTTTGATGAAAAGGCTGTACGTGTGGCTCGTACCCTAAACCTTATCGCAGGAGACGGACAAACCAATGTCATGCACCTAAATACGCTTGACTATGAACGTTGGGATGAGACTGTAAAAGATGAAATTTGGTCTGATACTTATTCTGAAGGATGGAAGAAGTTAAAGAAATTGCGCACAGACAAAAATAGTAATCGTGATTTCAACTTTGATATCATTATGGCAAACCCTCCGTTTGCAGGGGATGTAAAGGAAAGTCGTATTCTTGCCAAATATGATTTAAGTCGCAGTGTTTCATTGGAAAAATTGAAAAATGCACCGCAAGGTGCTAATGTGGTAGCAGGAGAACCAACTTTTCCTGAAGCACTAAATAATAATGGCGAAACAGTCTATCAGATGAGCGATGGTACATTCCGCAAAACCAAGTTGAAACAGGCTTCTAATATGAGCCGTGACATTTTGTTTGTGGAACGAAATCTCGACTTCTTAAAGCCGGGAGGACGTATGGCTATCGTGTTGCCACAAGGACGCTTCAATAACAGTAGCGACAAATCATTGCGTGAATATATTGCTGACCGTTGCCGCATTTTGGCTGTGGTAGGCTTGCATGGCAATGTGTTCAAGCCACATACAGGAACAAAGACAAGTGTCCTTTTTGTGCAGAAATGGGATGAAGAACTGTGCCCTAAGGTTGATGATTACAACATTTTCTTCGCTACCATGCAAGAACCGAGCAAGGATAACAGTGGAGATAAAATCTATCGTAATACAATTGACGAAGATGGTAATAATGTTCCTTTGCTTGACAGTCATGGTCATTTGATTGTGAAGCACGACCTTTTCAATCATGATGGCAAGACTCCAAATGGAATTGCAGAGGCGTTTGTCGAGTTCGCCAAAAAAGAACGTTTCTCTTTTTTCGTGGATGCCCCTTTGACGAGGTAAAGTATAAGACTTTGTTAGAGGGGCTTGAAGCGACTGAAATAAAATTGAGCCAATGTGTAGAAAACAAGGATTATCGAATAGATAGTGGTTTCTATACTAAAGCTCCAATTATAAATCCTCATTTAAGCTACAAAAAGATTGGAGATTGTCTTCTTTCTTCACAATACGGGATTTCTGTTGCGATGAATGAAGATAAGAAAGGTTATCCAATTTATAGAATGAATGAAATCCACAATCTCTTATGCGATTTAAATGTAAATAAATGTGCCGATATCACACAAGAAGAGGCTGAAATATTTAAGTTACACGATAAGGATGTAATCTTTAATAGGACTAACTCATTTGAATGGGTTGGTAGAACTGGTATTTATTATCAAAATGACAATATTGATAGAATTTTCGCTTCGTATCTTGTGAGATTTATACCTAATGCAGATATATTGCTGCCTGAATATCTTACCACGTATTTGAATACAAAATATGGAATGTGGGATATAAAAAGACGAGCACGCCAATCTATAAATCAAACAAATGTAAATCCAGAAGAAGTTAAATGTATGGATATCCCTATTCTTGGAAAGGATATTCAAAATAATGTTGCCCAACATCTGCAAATAGCTAATCAAAAACGTATTGTTTCCCAACAACTATATGCTTCTGCCGAGTCTTACCTTTTGGACTGCTTAGGGATGGCAAATTTTGCAGCCAATCCTGACGCATATAACATTAAAACACTAAAAGAATCATTCCTCGAAACAGGACGTTTCGATTCCGAATACTATTTACCAAAATATGAGGACTATATAGAACTTGTACACTCTTATCCGAATGGTTACGACCTTATTGGTAATGTATGCGACATTAAGGACAATAACTATACTCCTGTTAATGGCATACAATACAAGTACATTGAACTTGCTAATATTGGTAAATCGGGCGAGATAACAGGATGTAACGAACAAGCAGGAGAAGAATTACCGACACGAGCTCGTAGAATAGTACATAAAGGAGATGTGATAGTCTCCTCGATAGAAGGTTCTCTTGATAGCTGTGCTTTAGTAACGGATGAATATGATAGGGCTTTATGTTCAACAGGATTTTATGTTCTGAAATCGCATCAACATAATCCCGAAACATTACTTACGTTATTTAAATCATTACCTATTCAAAACCTGATGAAGAAAGGTTGCTCGGGCACGATATTGACGGCTATTGGTAAATCTGAGTTTGAAAAAATCCCCATTCCACTTATTCGTCAGGAGGTCCAAGATGAGATAGCCAAACACGTTAAAAAGAGTTTTGAACTACGCATGGAGGCTATGCAATTACTTGAAAATGCGAAACTTACAGTGGAAAACATTATAGAAAATGGGGGGGGGTAATTTGTTGATTTACAACGAATTACAATTCAGTGCGTTTGAAGAGTGGAATCAGGCAGTTTGGCTGCTATTTACAGAAATAGGTATAACTTCAAACATTGATGTAAAAGCACCAATAGGCAGTACATATAAAAAACTATCAAACAGTTTCTTGAAAAGTGGCAGATTGGATGCAGAATATTATCAACCCAAATATGACCATTTATTCAGTGAATTAAAGCGGTTCAAAACAAAAACAATAAGACAAATAGCCACATTGTCCAAATCAATAGAACCCGGTAGTGATGCTTACTGTGAAAAAGGAATTCCGTTTATCAGAGTAGCAGACCTCTCTAAGTTTGGATTGTCTGAACCTGCTGTTTATTTGAACAAGTTAGAATTTAAGGACACGATTAGACCTCAAAAAGATACGATTCTCCTATCTAAAGACGGTAGTGTTGGTATCGCATATAAGATGGAAGAACCTATTGATGTTATTACTTCTGGCGCAATTATTCATCTGAACATTACGGACAAAGATGTGCTTCCTGACTATCTGACATTGGTTCTCAATTCTTTTGTTGTGAAGTTGCAAGCAGAAAGAGATGCTGGCGGTTCTATAATTCAACATTGGAAACCATCAGAAATAGAAGATGTGATAATTCCAATATTGCCAACATCTGAACAAGTAACTATATCTAAAATGCTCCAGCAAAGTTTTACCTTGCGAAAAGAAAGCAAACGCTTGTTGCAGGAAGCGATACAAATAGTAGAAACTGCCATTGAAGAAAACTAAGTCAAATATTTGTCAGCCTGTATTTATTATGCTGGCTGACAAATATCTGATAATTCTTAAAATCTCATTCCACGTTTACGCTTCTTTTTCCTGCGAAGCATCTCTGCCATTTCCTGATTGGCTTCCGCATCAGCGGCGTTGTAAGACGAGCCGTTGCCATTCAGTAATCCCAACGAACCGTTGAATAATTCATTGCGTGCTGAACCGGACGGTGCGTTTGGTGTGGCAACATCATGTACTTTGGCTGTCATTCCCATACGTTCATTATATCTGTTGCGCTGCAAGACTGCGTCAATCTTGGTATAGCTGAAACATCTGTCCACTTTGGAGCCGTTGAAACGGTAGCCGTTCTTTGTGAATACAACGCCCTGCACCTCGTTTGTCTGTCTCTTGTGTTTGAAACTGACTTCCACGCCCTGCCGTTTCAAATTGGCAACAAGCACGTTCCAGTTACCGCACCTGCCTACCTCTTTTTTGAGAATGTCGTATAGTTCATACTTTGTCCTGTCCGGCTCTTTCAGGCGGTTACGCTTGACGTTATCTTTACTGCCAGCTATATACAGCCCATATTTCATGGTTAGCTCCTTGCAAATACGGGTGCTGCGCAGCCGCTCGTGCCTGTCAGAAATAGTGTTGCCGTTGTTGTCAATGCGGTTGAAGGCGATATGCACATGCGGATGTTCCTTGTCGAAATGTCGAGCAATGAAGAACTGCGTGTACCGAATGCCCATTCTTTCCATATATTCAAGTGAGATACCAGCCATTACACGGTTGGTCAGTCGTGGCTCATCCTTTTTAGAGAAACTCAATGCAATATGTCCGACAGGTTTCGTAACCTTGTTGTTCATCTGTGACTGCGCATTGAAACTCATGGCGATGGTTTCCTTGTTTTCCATGAACAAGCCGTCGTATGCCACCACCTGCGTCCCCTTGCCTTTGTCAAGGATGTAATCCACCACACCCTTGAAGTCGCTTCCCTTTACGATT
>ERZ824473.3697-NODE-3697-length-14732-cov-3.046944_pt1 | contig 14732 bp, 9 predicted proteins | sample MGYA00519874_ERZ824473 | MGnify/ENA primary metagenome ERZ824473 (study PRJEB31778, sample SAMEA3449151) | human gut metagenome | biome: human gut; feature: human-associated habitat; material: faeces | place: United Kingdom | collected 2010/2012 ... | reverse complement strand
CCATAATGTTCTTGCAAAATCAGGTCGGGTATACTATAATTCAACGTGATAGGATGCCGGGCGAGGATGGTTTTCTTATTGTGGAACAGGATACTTGCAAAAGCCGGCACAATACTGGAAGAAGAATGGAGTTCTATGAATTACGAAGAAGCAAGAGCGTATCTGGACGATGCTGCCAGATACGGAAGTGTTCTCGGGCTGGATACAATGAAAGAATTGCTTGCAAGGCTTGGCAATCCGCAGGATGATCTGAAATTCATTCATATCGGCGGTACCAATGGCAAAGGATCGGTACTTTCCTATCTTTCTGCCGTTCTGAAAGAAGCAGGTTATCGCGTTGGACGATATATTTCGCCGACGCTGTTTTCTTACCGGGAACGTATACAGGTAAATGAAATATATATAAAAAAAGATGCTCTGGCAAGGCTGACGACGCAGATACAAAGCTGTGCCGATGAGATGGTACGTGACGGTGCACCTCATCCGACCGCTTTTGAGATCGAGACGGCACTTTGCTTTCTCTATTTCAGGGAGGAAAAGTGTGATCTGGTCGTTCTGGAGGTCGGCATGGGAGGAGCTACCGATGCCACGAATGTGATAAAGACGACCGTTCTGGAAGTGCTCGCATCGATCAGCATGGATCATATGGGATTTCTTGGAGACACTCTGGCAGAGATCGCCGCGTGCAAAGCCGGTATCATCAAGCCGGATACGACTGTGGTCAGCATGAGACAGCAGCCGGAAGCCATGGAAGTGATCCGGCAGGTCTGTCAAAGGCAGAAGGCGGATCTGCGTATCGCAGATGCGGCAAATGCAACGGACATCGTATATGGGTGTGAAGAGCAGTATTTTTCCTATGGCGGGTATGACAGCCTTGAGATCCATCTGGCAGGCTCTTATCAGATTGCAAATGCCGTTCTGGCAGTGGAAGCGGTAAAAGCCCTGATCGATCTTGGCTATGCCATTTCAGAAGAAGCACTGCGGAGTGGTCTGCAAAAAGCAAGCTGGAAGGGCAGATTTACGGTTCTTCAAAGAGAGCCATATTTTATTATAGACGGAGCACATAACCGCGATGGGGCAAAGGTACTGGCTGATTCAGTACGTCAGTATTTTCCGAAAAAAAAGCTCCATTACATTATGGGTGTTTTTAAAGATAAAGAATACGAAACGATCATTGCTCAGATGTCTGCATTTGATGCGGATGTGATCACGGTAGAGACACCGGGCAATCCGCGTGCACTGCCTGCGGAAGAACTGGCAGAAGCATGGAAAAAGAAAAAAGCAGATGTGACATTTGAGAAAAAGATAGAAAATGCGGTAAGAAAAAGTCTGGAAAAGGCGAAAAAAGACGACGTAATCCTCGCTTTCGGATCCCTCTCGTTTCTTGGTGAGATTGTGAAAGCTCTGGATACAATAAGAAGTGAGGTTTGAAAACTATGGTAGATCAGGAAAAAGTAAGAGAAGGGGTACGACTGATACTGGAAGGTATCGGGGAAGATATAAACAGAGAGGGACTGATAGAGACACCGGACCGTATTGCGAGAATGTACTGTGAGCTGGCAGGAGGCATGGATCAGAACGCAGCGACTCATCTGGAGAAGCGTTTCCATGTGGACAATGCGGATATGGTTGTTGAGAAGGATATCACATTTTATTCGATGTGCGAGCATCACATGCTTCCGTTTTTTGGAAAAGCACATGTTGCATATATTCCAAACGGCGAGGTAGTCGGTCTGAGCAAGATCGCAAGAACCGTAGAGGTTTTTGCAAGAAGACTGCAGCTCCAGGAACAGCTGACGGCACAGATCGCCGATGCGTTTATGGACAATCTGCACCCGCAGGGCGTTATGGTTATGATCGAGGCAGAGCATCTCTGCATGACGATGCGTGGGATCAAAAAACCGGGTGCACAGACAGTAACGACCGTGACACGAGGTGTGTTTGATAACAACAAAGAACTGCAGGATACTTTTTATCAGATGGTGCGTTTATAATGAGAATGGAACGTGTAAATCAGATTTTGCAGCACACACTTTATCAGAGCTGCCGCAGACAGATTGATGAAAAAGAAAAAGACCGGATTTTCTGTGGACATGATATGGGACATCTGCTGGATGTTGCCAGACTGGCATGGATCTTTAATCTGGAAGCAAATCAGGAGATATCGAAAGAGCGGATCTATGCAGCCGCTCTTCTTCACGATATAGGGAGGCATATTCAGTACGAAAACGGAACTCCGCACCAGATCGCAGGGCTTCCGATCGCAGAGCAGATCCTGACGGACTGCGGATTTTATCCGGAAGAGATGAAAGAGATTCTCTATGCGATCGAAAATCACCGCAACAAAGAGATGTTAAAGCGGGATGATCTTGCCGGGATCTTATACAGGGCAGATAAAATGTCCAGATGCTGCTTTGGCTGCTGTGCCGAAAAAGAGTGCAACTGGAGCACGGAAAAGAAAAATATGGAGATACAGTACTGAGGCAGAATATACGAAAAGAGGAAAAGCAGATGAAGATAGGAAACAAAGAATTTGATCTGAAAAATCACGCTTATGTGATGGGGATTTTAAATGTGACACCGGATTCTTTTTCCGACGGCGGGAAATGGAACGACAAGGGTCGGGCAATGCGTCATACACAGGAAATGATAGAACAGGGAGCAACGATCATTGATATCGGTGGCGAGTCCACAAGACCAGGTTATACACTGATCTCCGATGAGGAAGAGATCTCCAGAGTGGTTCCGATGATCGAGATGGTAAAGAAAAACTTTGATGTGCCGGTTTCTATCGACACTTACAAAAGTAGAGTGGCAGAGGCAGCACTTGACGCAGGAGCAGATCTGGTCAACGATATCTGGGGACTGAAGTACGATCCGGATCTCGCAGGCGTGATCGCCCGAAAAAATGCCCCCTGCTGTCTGATGCATAACCGTAAAGAGCCGGATTATACTGATTTTATTGCAGATTTCCTGAAAGATATGCAGGAGACCATTGACATTGCAAAAAAAGCAGGCATCGCCGATGAGAATATCATTCTTGATCCGGGTGTCGGATTTGGCAAGACTTATGAAAATAATCTGGAGATCATCAACAAACTGGAATGCATGCATACGCTCGGCTATCCGATCCTGCTTGGAACTTCCAGAAAATCCGTGATCGGACTGACACTGGATCTTCCGGCAGATCAGAGAATGGAAGGAACCGTGGCAACCACTGTGATCGGTGTGATGAAAGGGGTCGCTTTTGTCCGTGTACACGATGTAAAAGAAAACTACCGTGCCTTGAAGATGACAGAAGCCATCCTCGGCAGATAACAGGCAGATAGGAGAAAGATGATGGATACAATTTATATCAAAGATCTGGAAGTGTTTGCCAACCACGGTGTCTATCCGGAAGAGAACAAACTGGGTCAGAAGTTTGTGATCAGTGCGGATCTTTCAGTGGATGTGCGGATGGCAGGCCTGACAGACGAACTGGAATATTCAGTAAATTACGGCGAAGTCAGCCATACGATCCAGGATTTTTTGCAGAAACATACCTTTAAGCTGATCGAAGCGGCGGCAGAGGGGCTGGCAGCGGAGCTGTTTTGCAGATATCCGCTGATCCGGGCACTTCGCCTGGAGATCCAGAAACCGTGGGCTCCGGTAGGACTGCCGCTCAGGACAGTCTCTGTGGAGATCAGAAGAAGCAGACATACCGTTTATATCGCACTTGGCTCCAATATGGGAGATAAGATGGCCTATCTGAAAGAGGCAGTGGAGAAGCTTTCAAAACTGCCGGGCAGCAGCGTGAAAAAGGTGTCAGATTTTATCAGAACAGAACCTTATGGAGTGACAGAGCAGGACGAATTCCTTAATGGCGTCCTTGAGATGGAGACGCTTCTGACACCGCAGGAACTGTTGGCTCAGTTGCATCGGATCGAGGCAGAAGCAAACAGGGAGCGTATCCTCAGGTGGGGACCGCGTACTTTGGATCTGGATATTCTGCTGTATGATCAGGAGGTCATCGACACAGAAGAGCTGCATATTCCGCATATTGATATGCAGAACCGGGATTTTGTCCTAGTGCCGCTCTCTCAGATCGCACCGTGGGTACGTCATCCGGTTTTGAACAGGACAATAGAACAGTTAAGGAGAGAACTTGATGGTTGATTTACAGGACTTAAGAAATGAGATAGACTCCATTGACCGTCAGATGACGGAGCTTTTTGAGAAGCGTATGGAGATCAGCCGAAAAGTGGCAGAGTACAAGATCAGCACCGGCAAAAAGGTGTTTGATAAGGAACGTGAAAAAAAAGTCATTGAAAAGGCAAAAGATATGACACACAACGACTTCAACCGTCACGGGATTGAAGAACTGTTTCAGCAGATCATGGCGATGAGCCGTAAACTGCAGTATCAGCTGTTGGAGGAAAACGGTGTGGCAGGCCGCCTGCCGTTTATCGGTGTGGATGAGCTGGAGAAAGAGAATGTCCGCGTAGTGTTCCAGGGCGTGGAAGGAGCATACAGTCAGGCTGCAATGCAGCAGTATTTTGGCGATAAGATCACCTCGTTCCATGTGGAGCACTGGAGAGATGCGATGGAGGCGATCGCAGAAGGTGCGGCAGACTATGCAGTGCTGCCGATTGAGAATTCAACGGCAGGGAGCGTCAATGATATGTATGACCTGCTGGTAGAGTTTGAAAACTATATCGTCGGTGAGCAGATCATTCGCTGTGAGCATTGTCTGCTTGGGCTTGAAAATGCAGAAATCTCCGATATCCGTACTGTTTATTCCCATCAGCAGGGACTTTCCCAGTGCAAGAGCTTTCTTCAGGAACACCGGTACTGGAAACAGATCCCGCTTGAGAATACCGCAATGGCAGCGAAAAAAGTGGCAGAGGACGGCGATGTGACGCAGGCATCTGTTTCCAGTGCCTTTGCGGCAAAATGTTTCGGGCTGAAAGTGTTAAAAGAAAATATTTACAGCAACAAGGCAAATTCTACGAGATTTATCATTGTGACAAATCAGAGAATTTATCAGAAAGATGCGAAGAAGATCAGCATCTGTTTTGAAACGCCACATACCAGCGGATCTCTTTACAATATTCTGTCTCACTTTATTTATAACAATCTGAATATGTTCGGAATCCAGTCCAGACCGATCCCGGGACGCAACTGGGAGTACCGTTTCTTCATTGATTTCGAGGGCAATTTAAACGACAGTGCGGTCAAAAATGCCCTGCGTGGTATCCGCGAAGAGGCAACGAATATGAAAATACTTGGAAATTACTGAAAATACAGCGGCTTTTGCAAAAAAGCTGCTGTTTTTGGAAAGGTTGATAAAAATGTTTCGAATTGATGAATTAATCGTATACCGAGAATATGAGCAGGAACAGGATCAGGTCTTAAACGATATGGCATTTATCGTGGAAGAGACAGAAACGATGGGGATGCCGGTTTCGGATCTTCGTGGGCTTTATTTTTCCTGTATCCACAAACTGACCGAACTTGCCGGTACTTATGGATTTGAAGGAAATTTATGGCACAGCTATCTGACCTGGCTTCTGGTAAACAATGAAAATGTGTTCAGTCATGCAAGCGAGATCCGCGGCGAGGTGGATGGCAGCATCAATGCATTGGTGGAGCATGATTATGAGATTTTTCGTGAACTATATGCCCTAAACTTTGAGGCACTGGAAGAAAAGCTGGGTGCACATTGCTTTTTCATGATTGCAGATTATGTTAATGCACCGCAGAGCAGCAAAGTATTTAACGAGCGTATTCGCGACCGGATCTGTGAACTGAGCGAAAAACTTGCAGGAGCAAAAGATGTGCATGAATTTAAAGAAGATATGACTTCTTTCTACAAAGATTTCGGTGTGGGAAAACTGGGACTGCATAAGGCATTTCGCGTGGCACATGATGAAGATGGCGTACAGATCGTGCCGATCACCAAAATCGCACACGTACACCTGGATGACCTGGTAGGTTATGAGCTGGCAAAGAAGAAACTGATCGAAAATACCGAAGCTTTTGTGCAGGGAAGAAAAGCAAACAACTGTCTGCTTTTTGGTGATGCCGGCACCGGAAAATCCTCCAGCATCAAAGGCATTCTCAATGAATATTACGATCAGGGACTGCGTATCATTGAAGTTTACAAACATCAGTTCCAGGATCTGAATGATGTGATCGCTCAGGTCAAAAACAGAAATTATCGTTTTATTATCTATATGGATGATCTTTCCTTTGAGGAATTTGAAATCGAATATAAATACCTGAAAGCCGTGATCGAAGGCGGACTGGAACGCAAGCCGGAAAATGTACTGATCTATGCGACTTCCAACCGCAGACATCTGATCCGTGAAAAATTCAGTGACAAGGAAGAGCGAAGAGACGATCTGCATACTTCTGATACGGTGCAGGAGAAACTGTCACTGGCATATCGTTTCGGACTGAAGATTTATTTTGGTTCACCGAGCAAAAAAGAATTTCAGAATATCGTCCGCGTCCTGGCAGACAAACACGGAATTACGATGTCGGAAGAAGAGCTGTTTTTAAAGGCAAATCAGTGGGAACTGCAGTATGGCGGACTTTCCGGACGTACTGCACAGCAGTTTATTGATCATCTGCTTGGACAGGAGAGAAAGGACGTGTGAGTATGAAACTTTTTGCAGCAATCGATATAGGTTCCTATGAAGTGGAAATGAAGATTTTTCAGATCACTTCCGGAAAAGGAATCAAAGAGATCGACTGCGTGTGCCATCGCATGGAACTTGGCAAAGATGTATACCGTGATGGCAGGATCGGTGTGGAGATGACCGATGAGCTCTGCCGGGTTCTGAATGACTTTGTAAGGATTATGAAAGGATATCGCGTGGATGACTGGCGTGTGTGTGCCACGAGTGCAGTAAGAGAAGCGGGTAACCAGCTTGTTTTTCTGGACCGTGTGAAACGCCATACCGGTCTGGAAGTGGAAGTTCTCTCAAATGCATCACAGCGTTTTATGGATTATAAATCGATCGCATCCAGGGAAAATGAATTCAACCGTATCATCCAGAAAGGAACGGCGATCGTAGATGTCGGCGGCGGCAGCATTCAGATTTCTCTGTTTGACAAGGATCGTCTTGTTGCAAGCCAGAATATGAAAATCGGAAATCTGCGGCTGCGTGAACGGATGATGAATGAGGGTGTGAGCCTGAAGCATTATGAGACACTTCTGACAGAAGTTGTGAAAAATGAATTTCTGTCATACAAAAAGCTGTATCTGAAGGATCGTGTGATCTCCAATTTGATCGTGGTCGGGGACCATATCGGCGATGCCGTTCATAAAAATGTGATGACAAGAACGGATTTCCTGAATTTTTACGATGACATGATCTACCGTTCTGACGAAGATGCGGCAGGACGCTGCGAGGTTCCGGAAGATGTGATCTCGGTATTGCGCCCGTCTCTTGTCGTTTACCGTTGTTTCCTGGAGGCAGCCGATGTGGAGAATATCTGGATGCCGGGTCTGCACCTGACTGATGGCATGGCGTATGAATATGCACAGCAGAACCGGCTTTTGAAACTCGGCCATGACTTTGATGAGGATATCCTGGCGGCTGCAAGAAATGCTGCCAAACGTTATCAGTGCAGCAAGTCGCATATCAAAGTGTGCGAAGATCTGGCAGTTGGTATTTTTGACAAGATCAAAAAGAGCCAGGGATTCGATGACCGGGACCGCCTGCTGCTCCGCATTGCGGTGATCCTGCATGGATGCGGTAAATTTATCAGCCTGTCAAATGCCGGAGAGTCCGCGTACCATATAATCATGGCGATGGATATCATCGGATTATCGGAAGAAGAGAAAGAAATTGTGGCAAATGTGGTAAAATATAATACGGTGCCGCTGGAAGGATACGACAAGATCGGAAGCAGCCGGATGACAAGGGAAAATTATCTGACCATTGCCAAACTGACGGCAATCCTCGGAGTGGTAAATTCGCTGGACCGCAGCCACAAGCAGAAGACCAAAGAGGCAAAACAGATATTGCACGAAAACGAACTGGTCATTCAGCTTTATTCGGACGAAGATCTGTCACTGGAAAAGAAAGAGTTTGCAAAAAAAGCAGAATTTTTCGAGGAAGTGTTCAGCATCCGTCCGGTGCTGCGTCAGAAAAAAATGATGTAACGAAGGAGGTATGTCCGTATGGGTGAAATGGATTTAAAAAGAGCAGAATACTATACAAACCGAGAATTAAGCTGGCTGGGGTTTAACAACCGCATTTTGGGAGAGGCAAGAGATGCCTCACTTCCGCTGTTTGAACGGCTGAAATTTTTAAGTATCACAGCATCCAATCTGGATGAATTCTTTATGATCCGTGTGGCATCTTTGAAAGATATGGTGCACGCAGGTTACACCAAAAAGGATATTTCCGGGATGACGGCTTCGGAGCAGCTGAAAAAAATCTTAAAAGAGACACACGAACTGGTAGATCTGCAGTATTCTACTTACAATCGCTCTCTGATCCCGGCTCTGAAAAAGCGGGGGCTGAAAATTATTTCCGAGCACGAGAGTCTGAGCGAAGAGCAGAAAAAATTTGTGGATGCTTATTTTGAGGAAAATGTCTATCCGGTTCTGACACCGATGGCGATGGATTCTTCCAGACCGTTTCCGCTGATCCGCAACAAGACCCTGAATATCGGTGCCCTGATCTGCAGAAAAGACGGCAAGGAAAAGCATAAGACACTGGATTTTGCAACGGTGCAGGTACCATCTGTCCTGCCAAGAATCGTGGAACTTCCGGAAGGAAAAGACGGAGAAAAACGTGTGATTCTTCTGGAAGAGATCATAGAGCGGAACATCGGACAGCTGTTTTTAAGTTACGATGTCGTATGTGCACATCCATACCGTGTTATGCGAAATGCAGACTTATCCATTGATGAGGATGAAGCAGAGGATCTGCTCAAAGAGATTCAGAAACAGTTAAAGAAACGTCAGTGGGGCGAAGTGATCCGTCTGGAGATCGAAGGAAAGATCGACAAACGGCTGTTGGATATCTTAAAAGAAGAGTTTGCCGTGAAAGACAGCGATGTATTTGAGATAGGCGGACCGCTGGATCTGACTTTTCTGATGAAGCTGTACGGCATGGAAGGGTTTGAAGACTGCAAAGTGAAAAAATATATTCCGCAGCCGGTACCGGCACTGATGAACGATGACAGCATTTTTGCCAATATCCGCAAAGGTGACATTTTACTGCATCATCCGTACATGACGTTTGATCCGGTCGTAGATTTTGTAAAACAGGCAGCGAAGGATCCGAATGTTCTGGCGATTAAGCAGACACTTTATCGTGTCAGCGGTAATTCACCGATCATTGCAGCACTGGCACAGGCGGCAGAGAACGGCAAACAGGTTTCTGTTCTGGTAGAATTAAAAGCCCGTTTTGATGAAGAAAACAATATCATCTGGGCGAAAAAGCTGGAAAAAGCAGGCTGTCATGTGATCTATGGACTGGTGGGTCTGAAAACACACAGCAAGATCACCCTGATTGTCCGGAGAGAAGAAGACGGTATCCGCCGTTATGTGCATCTCGGAACCGGAAATTATAACGATTCTACGGCAAAATTGTATACGGACTGCGGTCTTCTGACCTGTGCAGAACCGATAGGGGAAGATGCGACTGCGGTATTTAACATGCTCTCCGGCTATTCCGAACCAAAACACTGGAACGACCTTATCGTTGCACCGATATGGCTCCGCAAACGTTTCTTAAGACTGATCGAACGAGAGAAGAACTGGGCACTGGCGGGAAAAGAAGCCCATATCATTGCAAAAATGAATTCCCTGTGTGACCGGGAGATCATCGAGGCACTCTATGCGGCATCGGCGGCAGGGGTGAAGATCGAACTGATCATCCGCGGCATCTGCTGTCTGAAGGTCGGCATCCCGCATATCAGCGAAAACATATCGGTACGTTCGATCGTCGGCAATTTCCTGGAACATGCCCGTATCTTCTATTTCTATAATGACGGGGCAGAAGAGTTGTATATGGGCAGTGCGGACTGGATGCCGCGAAATCTGGACAAACGTGTTGAGATCGTATTTCCATTAAAAGATGAAAAGATCAAACAGCAGGCAAAACATATTCTGGATATCCAGCTTGCTGATAATCTGAAGGCTCACATCCTGCAGCCGGACGGAAGCTATGAAAAGATTGATAAAAGAGGGAAAAAGACGCTGATCTGTGCACAGGATTATTTCTGTGAAGAGGCGGTAAAAAATGCAAAGCAGCCGACAGATCCGGTTCTGGATCATGTATTCATCCCGGCAGAAGCAGGCGTCTTTTCCGAGAGAGATTGAAGATAACAGTTGACGCAACTTACGGAAATTGTTATAGTAAAAGTAACGTATCCCTGCCTGTTTATGACTAAGATAAAGAGGTTTTTGTGCAGGGGTACAAAAAGAAAAGGAGGAAACACATGAAAAAGAAAACAACATCACTGGGTATGAAGCTCGTTGCTTTTCTGGCAATGCTTATGCTGTTCTGTATTCCTGTATCCGCAGGCGTAAAAGAAACAGCAGGTGAGTATGAGATCTACCCGACACCGCAGGAGATCACCTACGGTGACAAAGAAATGCAGCTTACCGATCAGGTGAAACTGTCGATCGGAAGTGACATTGACGATTACACAAAAACACGTATCACAGACACGCTGAATGTGCTGAAACTGACCGGAAACGAAAGTGCAGCGTCAGACAAGACCGAGCTGATCGTTGGTGTTTATGGTTCCGGGGATGCAGCAGATACTTACGGAAAAGCAAACGGAGCGGTTCAGGCGACCTTTGATAATTACGATGCTTATATGCTGTATGTCAAAGACGGCAAGATCGTAGTCCTTGGTAAAGACACCGATGCGGCATTTTACGGTGTCACCACACTGAAACGTATTTTTGAACAGCTTTCCGCAGACAAAAAGATCAAAGAGCTGACGGTGACAGACTATGCAGAAGTACAGTTCCGTGGATTTATCGAAGGATATTATGGAAATCCGTGGTCACTGGAAGACCGTATTGATCTGATGAAATTCGGCGGCGAGATCAAGATGAATCAGTATGTGTTCGCACCGAAAGACGATCCTTACCACAACAAACAGTGGAGAGAGCTGTATCCAAAGGAAGATCTTGAGAAGATCAAAAAACTTGCACAGGCAGGCAATGAAAGCAAATGTTTCTTCGTTTATGCTCTGCATACGTTTATGAACAGTCCATTTAATTTCAACAATTACGATGCAGATCTGGCAACGGTAAAAGCAAAATATCTGCAGGTGATCGAATCCGGCGTGCGTCAGATTGCCCTTCTGGAGGATGATGCGACCGGATCAAGTGCAGCAAACTTAAGCAGACTGCTCAATGACTTGACAAACTGGCTGACAGAACTGAAAAACACCAAATATCCGGATCTGAAAACCGATATCCTGTACTGCCCGACAGACTACATGGGAAATGGTTCCTCTGCAAAACTGAAAGGCATCAATGCTTCTGCCAACAGACAGGTACATATGCTGATGACCGGTAATGCAGTATGGGGACAGGTAAGTGCAAACTTTGCAGATAACTTCTATAACAATGTAGCATCCAATGGCGTTGCAGGACGTTATCCTTACATGTGGGTAAACTGGCCGTGCAACGATAACTATAAAACAGGTCTGATCATGGGTGGTCACAATACCATCCTGCATACCGGAATTGACGGTCATAAATATGAAGGTATCATCCTCAACCCGATGCAGCACTCAGAACCTTCCAAAGTAGCGATCTTTACCGCAGCAGACTATAGCTGGAAACCATGGGATGCCACAGAAGAAGGAGACCAGGCATGGGAAGATTCCTTTAAGTACATTGACCATGTTACCGCACTGGAATCAGATTCTTCCACAGCCCTGCGTGAAGTGGCAAAACACATGATCTATCAGGGACCGGTTCAGACAGCCGGAAGACAGGCAAAATTTGAAGAGTCTGTTGACCTGAAAAACAAGCTGGCAGAGATCCAGAAAAAAGTAGAAGCAGGAACAGTTACGACAGCAGAGTTGAATGATATGCGTAACGAGTTCAAGACCATTTACGATGCAGCTGTAAAATATCTGACAGATGGCACCAATAAACGTCTGAGCGAGCAGATGACACCATTCCTTGAGTGTCTGCGTGATGAGTGTGAAGCAGATATCGAGCTGATGGATGCACTCAAAGCTGTTCAGACAAAAGAAAATGATAAAGTATGGGAGCACTATTCTGCAGCACAGACTTTATATGAACGTTCCCAGACTTATGGATTCCGTTATGTAAATGAAACAAAATATGCGACAGCAGGTCTTCTCTACATTGTTCCGTTTACCGAAAAAGTCATGAAAAATGTTTCTGATACCGTAAAACAGATCATTGATCCGGAACACATCAAACTGGAAAGAACCCTGATCTACCGTGTCGGCGGAACAGAAAACTCCGGAAATACCGGAAATGCAGCCAATGCAATTGATGGAAACTTAAATACCAATTTCCAGATTCAGACGGATCAGCAGACTGGTGACTATGTAGGACTTCTCTTTAACCAGATGACACCGGTTAAAAAAATGACGGTCGCACTGGCATGCAGCGGACACGAAAATGATTATATTCCAAACGGTGTTATGGAATATACGACAGACGGCAGCAGCTGGACGGCATTTGAAACACAGCCGGCAGCCGGTTCTACCACAGATGTAACTCTGGAGCTTGCAGAAGCAAAAGAGATCAAAGGATTCCGCTGGAAGAACAGCAACAACGATAAAAACCGCTGGCTGATCATCCGTGAGATTTCCTGTGATGCATTTGAAAAAGCTGGCAACAGCGAAGCAGCAGATAACAAATATACCGGAACTATCAGCTATACGAGCGGATGGACTCTGTATCAGTCCGGAAGTTATCCGCTGTCCAATGTGACAGATGGGGATGATGCTACCTTTACCTGGTTTAAACCGGCTTCCGAAGATACCAGCGTTGCCGGAGATTATATCCAGATGGATCTTGGTGAAGCAAAAGAAGTATACAAAGTGCGTATCGTCATGGGTGCGGGCAGTGAAGATAAATGGATCAAATACCATCTTGAATATTCAGAAGATGGAAACAGCTGGAGTTCAAAATCTGCACAGACCGGAACAGCCAATGGCACCGATACTTATGAGGAAGATTTAAAAGGTGCATCTGTACGCTATATTAAACTGGTAAACAATAAAGACCGTCAAAAATGGATTAAATTTAACGAGTTCTCTGTTTGTGGAAAAGAAGCAGAAGCAACCGGCGATGTTATGGATTATACCAATACAAACGATGAGAACTGGAAAGTAACTTATGGGGATGAAGTTTCCAAAGTTTATGCAAGAGACAATGTAACCCTGAAAGCAGGACAGTACATCGGACTGAAACTTGACCGTATCCATGCAATTGCATCCATCAATACAGAAGGCAACGGAACTGACAAACTGACTCTGCAGACTTCCCTGAATCAGAAAGAGTGGACAGATAGCACATCTGCAAAGAGTGCACGTTACATTCGCCTGATCAACAACGGAAGTACGGATGTTACCTTCAGCCTGAGCAAATTTGAAGTGACAAACGATGAGATCGGGGCTATGGATCTGCTTGAAACAAACATTGGCGGAGCGTCAAACAGTGAGGATGCAAGAAAACTTGGTACGACCGCAAACTGGATGGACGGCGATTTGACATCGAAGGCAAAATATTGTGCAACACCGGCAAAAGACGATTATATAACATATACACTCGGACAGGAAATCACACTGAAATCTCTGAAAGTATATGTTCTGGATACTGCAATCGATTATCCGCGTGATGCAGTGATCCAGGCATCTGTTGATAATAAAACCTGGATAGACCTTATCAAGATCGGTGACGGTATCGAAAACGACGGAACAGACCGCGACACCAAACCGGCAGAAAATGGCTGGACACATGACACTGTAGATGTAGCATATTCTTATGTTGAAAATGCAAACATTAACAATGTAAAAGCAAAATACATCCGTCTGTACTTTAATGCAGGATACAGTGCTCGTTGGGTAGAACTCAATGAGATCCAGATCAACGGCGGAGAATATATCAAGACCATCAATGACCCGACCTTTGAAACCGATGCAAAATTAAAAAGAGGATACGAGCCTTGGAACTTAAACGACGGTGACCTGACAACCGCATTTGAGCCGGATATGACGGATAAGACCGAAGGTTCTCTGGTATATCATCTGTCTGATACAACCAATGTCCGCAAACTGAACATTGTACAGAAATCCATCAGCAATGCAGAAGTTTCCATCCGTACCGGTGCAGACACCTGGGAGACGATCGGTAAACTGGATAAGAGCCTGAACACCTTCTACACGTATGGATATGATCAGGTATACGATGTAAAGATCACCTGGGGTGAAGCAGCACCGTCTATCTGTGAGATCATCACACTGGAGTGCCCGAAACAGACCGGCGAAGATCTGAAAAAAGAGGAAATCGAACAGGCAAATACCGCTCTGAAAAACGCAGTGGAAAATGCAGAAACAAAGGGTATCTACGAAGATGGTAATGCATCCGGTACTTACACGAAAGAAAGCTGGGCAGTATTTAAAACAGCATATGAAAACGCTGCAAATGCCAAAGCAGATGCAACAACAGAGGAGCTGCAGAACCTGCTGACCGCTTTACAGGATGCAAAAGCAAAACT
>ERZ824473.3687-NODE-3687-length-14770-cov-17.129460_pt1 | contig 14770 bp, 17 predicted proteins | sample MGYA00519874_ERZ824473 | MGnify/ENA primary metagenome ERZ824473 (study PRJEB31778, sample SAMEA3449151) | human gut metagenome | biome: human gut; feature: human-associated habitat; material: faeces | place: United Kingdom | collected 2010/2012 ... | reverse complement strand
GAAACCGCTGGATATGAATAAGCTGAATGATGTTCTGGAAAACTGGCTGTAATTGCTTTCCTGGATGCATGGAAAAAGCAGCTAGGAAACATAGAGAGTGTTTTGTTATGACAGAAATCTCACAGGCTGTTTGCAACGAGGGAAGAGGCTGAAAAGAGTATTGAGAAGGCACCAGAGACAAAGAAGGTGCGTGGAAATCCGTATGACCGATGGTATTGAACGGATGGTAAAGTAAATAAATGCATCATGGGAAACCTGTTGTTGTCTGTGGAGAGATCTGCAGATGACAGCAGGTTTATTTTTTTGTCCGGAAAGTCAAAAAATCAGAGACTAGGACTCCTTGAAACAGTAGGAGGTGGTTTCTGGCAAATATGTGTATGCTGGGAAAAAGCGATGTGCAAAATATCAAAAGTTTATCCTAATCCCTGACAATGCAAGCTGGTATACGGCTATACGCTCTGAAAGCCTTATAAAAGCAAGTTATAAAATCGTTAAAAGGTTGTTTGGTTTGAATTATATCCTTCAAAAGTATCATCGTTCAGTAAGTAACGTTGGTTTATTACTTGCATATAATCTTTGCATGCAGATCGTAAAGAAGCTTGGAAGAGAAAAAATGTTTGCAATGGCATGCGCATTTCCAATTATTGGTCTGATCATCATTGCAATCGCAGGATTTGTGGCACCTACGAACCCAGTCTTTGTTATCATTGGGGCAGGAATCTTAAAATTTGGTTCAGGATTGTTAACAGTTGTTGGACTTGCAATGGTTGGATACAATGCATCTCTTCCACAGAGTTCTTACTTGTTTGATGGAAATCGTACATATTCCCTCGAACATTTAAAGCAGGAATATCCATCTTATGGGACAACGGATTATAGAGAACCTGCATTCGAAATATTACAGGAAAATGGAAGCAGAATTTCAGATTTTACTTATTAAGAAAGAAATCTAGTCAAAGAATCACTAATAAATTTAATAGTAACTTTAAAATCATCACCTTCAAGCTATAATAAAGCAAAAGAATAGTTAGAAGTGGATTTTTATATGGCGAAATATCAAAAGAAATTAGAAGAAGACATAAGGTGCCCTCTGGAATATGGATTAACAAGAGTTTTAGACGATACAGAAATGCCAGAAGATAAAAATAATGTACCATTTTACCAAAAACATGGATTTTCTCTTATGGAAAATGGTGCGGCAATCCAGATTTGTAATTATGATAATGTGCATTAAATATTAATTAATAAATTGCGGGGATTTAATGATCAACACGTAAGCTGAAGGAATAATTTTATTTTTTTTCAGAATGTTTTTTGTAGATTCCTTTATCTAGCTCTAATATTTTTTTATCAATATTTTATACAATCTGGTAGACAAGATGTTCATTGGACATATTGAAGGGGCAGAAAAAGTGATGGGAAGTTGTATATGAATATTTATTGTCTGGGTACGTTATTTACACAACTAACATTAGGATTAAATGTATTTATTACAGCACAAGGAAAAACATTGATCAGTATGTGCAATGTGGTAGTCCAAAAAATATCGATAGGGTAAAGAAAACATTTTGTTTCGAATGCGGCAATGGGTGTTTATCTGGCAGAACCGATTGCAGATACAATGGCTGTTTGTACGACAGGGCCTATGTTTTATATATATTATCGGAAATTAAAATAATATATTTTTTCATTTGACTTTTTCAAAAAATCAAAATATAATAAAAACCAAACGAGTAGCAAACAAGCGTAAATCCAGTTTTTGCCACTCGTTTTTTCTATTTTTAAAATCATAAAATGTCATTAAAAAGTGTGTAGCGAATCAGCGTAAGTCCAGCTTATTCTGATAAACTACACTCTTTTTTTATGTAGAAAAAGGAGGAAAAAATAAAAATGGCAGAAAGTAACAAGATGAAGGACATGCCAGTCAATAAACTCATGATCCAGATGGGAATTCCAATGATCTTATCGATGGCATTGCAGGCAGTTTACAATATTGTAGACAGTGCCTTTGTAGGGAATATGAGAGTAGGAAGCGAGGCAGCTTTAAATGCCTTGACACTGGTATTTCCAGTTCAGATGCTGATGGTTGCGGTAGGAATCGGAACGGGCGTAGGAACGAATGCACTTCTTGCAAGGACGCTTGGACAGGGAAATCATAAAAAAGCAGCAAAGGTTGCTGGAAACAGCCTGTTTTTAGGCGGAATCATTTATGTGGTCTGTCTATTGTTTGGAATTTTTGGAGTCAAAGCATATATTTCATCACAGACGGTTGATCCGAAAGTAATTTCTATGGGAACAAGTTATCTTAGAATATGCTGTATCATTTCCATGGGAATCATTTTCTTTTCCCTGTTTGAAAAGCTGTTACAGGCAACGGGACGTTCTCTTTATTCAACCATTGGTCAGGTTGTGGGAGCAGTAGTAAATATCATCCTTGATCCAATCATGATCTATGGGATTGGTCCAGTTCCAGAAATGGGAGTTCAAGGTGCAGCTTATGCAACAGTCATTGGACAAGTAGCATCCGCAGCATTATTATTTGTATTTCATATGAAATTAAATAAAGAATTTGAGCATGGAACAAAATATATGAAACCAGATGGTAAGATCATAAAAGAAATCTATGCAATTGGACTTCCAGCCATCATTGCACAGGCATTGATGTCCATTATGGTATATGTAATGAATCTTATTTTAAAATTCAGCCCTTCCGCCCAGACAGCTTACGGGTTGTTTTATAAAGTACAACAGTTTGTCTTATTCTTAGCATTCGGACTAAGAGATGCGATCACACCGATCATAGCGTTTTCTTATGGAATGGGAAGCAAAAAGAGGATCAAAGATGGAATCAAATATGGACTGATGTATACGAGCGCATTAATGATCTTTGGAATTTTGATCACAGAAATATTCCCAGGTTCTTTTGCAATATTATTTAATGCAGGAAGTTCCAGAGAATATTTTATCGGTGCAATGAGGATTATCTCGATCAGCTTTATTTTCGCAGGAATTAATGTGGCATACCAGGGAATCTATCAGGCATTGGATGGTGGTATGGAATCACTCATTATTTCATTGCTTAGACAGCTTGTGATCATCTTACCACTTGCAGGAATTTTTTCAGTCTTTGTAAGAAATTCCACGGCAGGAGTATCTTTGATTTGGTGGGCATTTCCAATCACGGAACTTGCGGCATGTTTGATCGGATTTGTCTTTTTAAAGAAGATAAAAAAAACAAAAGTGGATCGGTTAACACATTAAGAAGGAGGAAAGTATCATGGCAAAAAGAATTATTACGATCAGTAGAGAATTTGGAAGTGGAGGCCGTTCTATTGGAGAAGAAGTGGCAAAACAGCTTGGAATTGCTTATTACAGTGAAAATATCATAGATCAGATTGCGCAACAATCTGGATTATCACCAGAATATATCGAAGAAAATGCAGAATTATCTCCGAAAAAGGGACTCTTTGCCTATGCATTTTCGGGTCGTGATATCACTGGAAAATCCGTGGATGATATGCTGTATGAGGCACAGAGAAAAGTAATCCTGGAAATCGCAGAAAAAGAGCCTTGTGTTTTGATTGGAAGAAATGCAGATTTTATATTGAAAGATAGAGAAGATGTGCTGAATGTATTTATACATGGAGATATGTCAGAGAAGATCAAACGTATCTGTAAGTTATATGATGTTACGGAAGATGGGGCAGTGAAACTGATAAAGGATACAGATAAAAGACGAAGGACAAATTATAATTTCTATACGGAACAAAAATGGGGAATGGCTAAGAATTATACATTGTCATTAAACAGTTCACAGTTGGGATATGCAAGGTGTAAGAAGATGATCATGGATTGTGTGGATATTTGCATTTGAAAAAGAAATTATTTATGGAAAAAATAGTGACAGGTAGAAAGTTGTGGTAAAATATAAGTAATTAATCGAAAGATTAAAAGAAACTTTGATATGTTACGATGAAATGGAGGGGATGAGGATGAAGTGTCCATATTGTAACAAAGAAATGGAAAAAGGATATATCCAGTCAAGGCATGGTCTTGGATGGAACAGAAAAAAGAGGGTATTAGCAATTGATTCAGCATGGTTTGCAGATCAACCATTGGAATACGAAAGTGTTGCTTATAGATGTGAGGATTGTAAGAAGATTATCATTGATTATGAGCAGCAGGAAGAATAGGAATGAAATTTTTCACAAGAGGGCTGCAAATCCAGTTAAACAAATTTGGAATTTGCAAGAAGGGAGAGAAGTATGCTTACAATATTTAATTCAGAAAGCTTATGGATCGGAACAGATATGGTGCAATTTAATGCGATCAGGGACATCTTGGATCGGGAAAGGATTAAGTACAAATACAAAACATACAATCATTTAGGAGAATGGGCAGGAACTGGAACACTTCGTGGAAACTTCGGAAGTGTGGGCAATCCTGCGGCACAGTCTATACAGTATGAAATTTTCGTAGCGAGAAAAGACTTAGACAAAGCAAAGGCAGTTATGTGGAATTCGCCTAGATAATAGAAATACGATTATAAAAAGCCCTCAAATAAAGGGCTTTTTTAATTACCATTTTTCTTTTAAAAAATGTAAGGTGTCTTGCCATGCAACCTCTCTGTTACGATCACATTCAGCAGATTGCTTGCGCTCTACCCGAAACATTTTTGCAGTCATTGGTTTGATTGGAAGCAGATAGTGACTGGCAATTTCATAATTATGATGTTCCAGTGGATAAGAAAATTGATTTTTGATCAAACGGTTTTCTATCGTTTGGCAGATCAATTCAGAAGGAAGCAGACAGTCCATTCCTGCACTGAGCAGTAAAACAGATCCTTCCCTTCAAAAGTAAAGCAGGAGCAGTCTTCAAATTCCATTTTCTTAAAAGACGACATTCCCTGTTGCAAGAAATGCATCGGATTGATAGCAACAACACAAGAAATCAGATCGTTATATAAACTTCCAAGAAACAATGCAAGCTGACCACCTAGAGAAATTCCCCAGATACCAATTTTTTCTGCCACATTTTCTTTACACCAATATACAGCATTTGCAATTAGTTCTACTGGAATACCAGAAAGTGTGGAAGGAGCACCCTCCACATCACGATAAGCAACTGCCATTACATTCATCCCGGCTTCATAGAATTTTTCCGCAGTCATTTCGGTAAGTGTAAAACTGCCGGCAGAACCACCAAATATGACCATGACTTTTCCGGGAAAGAGATCTTGTTTTGGTTTGTAATAACTTCCATGGAAACCATGATCACGGATATTGAAACGTTTTGCAGGTTCATATTTGGTTAATTTCTTAAAAACATGGGGACATCTCCTCTCTACTTATGTCATAAGTTAGTTTGTACTAACATACACTTGTGATCCTATATAAATTATTATAATATGCAGCAGGTCAGTATTCAATGCAATTGCCTGCATTTATTATAGAAAATAGTCCAATATTCATGGTTGCAACCACCAGTTGACAAATTTCCAAGACGGCTATATAGCTTGTAACCAGCCAGTTATGGTAAAATCAAGATGTTCGAACAGAAAGGAAAGAAAATATGATTTTAGCAGAGAAAATAGCAGAGCAGAGAAAGAAAAATGGCTGGAGTCAGGAAGAACTGGCAGAGAAATTATCAGTTTCAAGACAGTCCGTTTCAAAATGGGAAAGTGCCCAGTCAGTGCCGGATCTAAACAGGGTTTTAAAGTTGGCAGAGATTTTTGGAGTCACAACAGATTATTTATTAAAAGATGAAATAGAAACAACACAGAATATAACAGACTTTGAAACGACAGAAAATGCAAAGAACGTAAGAAAAGTTACAATGGAAGAAGCAAATGACTTTATCAGTCATAGAAAGAAGACAGTACCAATCGTAGCTTTTGGCGTTTCATTATGTATAGCATCTCCAGTAGTATTAATTGCTTTGGCAGGACTAAGTGAGAAGGCTGGAATATCAGAAAATTTTGCAGGAGTGCTCTGCCCGGTTGCACAATTAGTAACAAAGATGATCGTTCGATAAATAATGTTTTTAATAACGGTATTGTATATTACTAAAGTGATATACAGTGCCGTTATTTTTGTGATATAATAAAAATATAGATGAGAATATCATCAAATTTATTACAAAGTACAGGACTTATGTTGCAGATGGGAGGCCAATATGAGCAGAAAAACCAGAACAAGAAGTAAGACAAAAGCGAATGCAAAAACTAGAACGAAAAAAGCTGCTGTTTCAACAGCAAAGAATACGGATACAGAAAAAGCTGTTGTTTCAACAGTAGAGAATACGGATGAAAAAACTGTAGCTGCTCCAGCAGCAAAGAAGACAGAGGAGAAAAAAGAAGTTGCTCCAGTAGTAAAAGAGACAGAAGAGAAAAAAGAAGTTGCTCCAGTAGTAAAAGAGACAGAAGAGAAAAAAGTTGCTGCTTCAACAGTAGAAAAGACAGCTAAGAAAAAGACAGCTGCCTCCACTACAAAAAAAGAAACTGTTTCAGCTAAGCAAGAAGCAGTTGTTAAAGAAGAAGCACCTGTAGAGCAGGAACAGCCAAAGGAATATGCAGATCTTGGACCAAGAAGAAGTGTCGTTTTCATTGGCTCAGAATGCTATCCATTTGTGAAAACAGGAGGACTTGGAGATGTTATGTCTGCACTTCCAAAGAGCCTTGCAAAATTAAATGTAGATGTGAAAGTCATTCTTCCAAGATACAAATGTATTCCTTGGGAATACCAAGAAAAGATGGAGTATAAAGGATCTTTTTATATGGATCTCTGCTCCGACGGAAGACAATATTATGTCGGTATTATGGAATATCAGGAAGACGGTGTTGTGTATGATTTTATTGATAATGAAGAATTCTTCTCTTGGGGTAATCCATATACGAATCTAATCGACGATATTCCAAAGTTCTGCTATTTTTCCAAGGCAGCATTGGCGGCACTGAATTATCTGGATTGGGTTCCTGATGTAGTACATTGCCACGACTGGCAGGCAGCACTCGTACCACTTTACCTGAGAACATTCTTTAAAGATACAAACGTAGGACGTGCAAGTGCAGTACTTACGATACATAATTTAAAATTCCAAGGTATCTATGACAGAAAAATGATCCAATACTGGTCAGGACTTCCAGATTATGTATTCAATAAAGACTGCCTGACACAGAACTGGCTGGATGCGAATATGCTAAAAGGTGGAATCACCTACTGTAATAGAATTACAACCGTAAGTAATACCTATGCCGGAGAGATTCAGACAGAAGAATATGGAGAGGGTCTTGCAGAGCATTTAAGATACCATCAAAATAAGATCAGAGGAATTGTAAATGGTATTGATGTTAACATTTGGAATCCATCTACAGACAAGCTGTTAAAAGCAAATTACGATGCGAAGACAGCAATCGAAAATAAAAAGAAGAATAAGAAAGCATTGCAGGAATCTTTAGGATTAGAGGTCGATGAACATAAGATGGTGATCGGACTGATTTCCCGTCTTACAAATCAAAAAGGATTAGATTTGGTCAATGACGTAATTCCAGGTGTGATGGATGGAAATACACAGGTAGTTGTCCTTGGTACGGGTGATTCTTGGTATGAAGATGCTTTCCGTTCTTATGAGAATCAATATAAAGGAAGTTTCTGTGCCTATATTGCTTATGATGAAAATGTTGCTCACAATATTTATTCAGGATGTGATGCACTCTTAGTTCCATCAAGATTCGAACCATGCGGACTGACACAGCTGATCGCTATGAGATACGGTGCGATTCCAATAGTCAGAGAAACAGGAGGACTTAGAGATACAGTTCAGCCTTATAACATGTTTGATAATACAGGAAATGGCTTTACATTTGATAGATATGAAGGCGGTCTGCTCTATGATACGATCAACAGAGCAAAGACCTGCTACTTTGAAAATCGAGCAAACTGGGATGATATGGTCATTCGCGATATGAATAAAGATGTATCTTGGGAGACAAGTGCATGGCAGTATAAGAATATGTATTTGGAGCTGACACCAAGATAAAATTCTCATTTGTAGGTAGTGTTGCATATATGAGTCAGAAAGAAGAATAAGAAGATAAATATTTCTTCTTATCTTCTTTCTGACTCATACAATGGAACGCTATTCAAATCACTACACAGTGTGTATGTTAAACGATGTTGGCCAATCCCACAAATTAAAATTTCCTCAAAAGCAACGGCACCTCTGCTAAAAGCATTCCAATCCACCTGGCAAGATAAGAAAATGGCAATGCTTCGATCTGCAAGGAAAAATGAAACACAAGAACAGCCGCAAATATCACACGAACCGACATATTCACAAAACTACTGATCAAAGTAATCTTAAGATCTCCGATTCCGCGAAAATATCCCTGAACTCCATTTGTAACTGCAGGGAACAGATACATCAAAGAGATTAGTTTCAAATAAGTCACACCATGCTTGCACACGACAGGATCATTTGAAAAAAGCTGCATCAATGGGTGAGCCAAAAAGAAGCATACAAAAAAGATAAAAATTCCATAAAAAAGTTCAATCTTCATTCCACAACGAAAAGCAGCCTTAATACGATCGGTCTTTTTTGCACCTTTATTTTGTGCCATCAAAGCTGTCATCGCACATCCCTCACTTCCCATATGAAAAATAAGCACAAAAATAAGATCTCCAAATACATTGACAACAGAACTGATGATCAAAAAATAAAGAGGAGACTTGCTGTCTCCAAGAGCACGAAGCGTACTTGCAAAGCAATTATACATAAATGTAAAGATAAGCCCAGAAAAAATAATCCTTAAATAAAGTTTTGTCATAGGAATGATCACGAAATCCACCTGCATTAAGGTCAGGATTGGGTGAGCAAATAAGATGCAAAGAATAGACAATACAAGAGAAAAAACAATACCAGAGAGCATTGTCGTACTGATCTGTCGGTGAAGTTTATCATATTCTTTTGCACCAAACATATTTCCCATCAAAATGCTGGCACCCATACAAAGTCCATTTAAAAACAATATAAATGTGGTGTGATATTTCCAGTAGTAAGGTCTTTTTCCATTGTAATAATTCTCCGCTCTTATGTAAATTTTACACTGTAGGCTATTGTATCATGTTTTGATGATAATCTCAAAGATCAGAGTGTTAGATTTGATTAAGAACTGATATAATAGGAGAAACAACAAAGATTTTGAAGGAGAGAAAAATGAAACTTGCACTAGTACAAATAAGCATGAAAACAGACATACAAAAAAATCTTGACAAAAGTCTGCAATACTGTGACAAAGCAAAGGAGTGTGATCTTGTCGTTTTTCCAGAGATACAATTCACGCCATTTTTCCCGCAGTATCGTGATCATTGCGTAGATGATTACTGTATGAAGATAGAAGATGAAGCAATAGGTCAATTATTACAAAAAGCTAAAGAACATCAGTATTATTTATCACCAAATGTCTATCTTGAATCGAATGGATCAAGATATGATGCATCTTTATGGATCGGACCAGACGGAAAAATTGAGGATATTTCCAAAATGGTACATATTGCACAGAACATCAATTTCTATGAACAAGATTATTACACACCATCCGATGATGGATTTAAAGTATTTGAAACACCATTTGGAAGAATAGGAATTGTCATATGCTTTGACCGGCATATTCCAGAAAGTATTCGTTCTTGTACATTAAAAGGTGCGGATCTGGTCATAGTTCCAACAGCGAATACGAAAGCAGAACCAATGGAGACGTTTGAATGGGAAATGCGTGTTCAGGCAATGCATAATCAGGTTTTCATTGCAATGTGCAATCGTGTTGGAACGGAAGATCAAATGCAGTTTGCTGGAGAATCTATTGTTATACATCCAAGTGGAGATGTGATCGCAAAAGCTGATGATCAAGAACAATTACTTGTATGCGATATTGATTTAGAAGAGGTAAAAAAAGTTCGAGACAATATAGATTATATATCACTTCGAAGGCCAGAACAGTATAGTTAGAGATGTTTCATAATCTTTGGCATATTAATAAATAGAAAGATAAGTAAGAAATTGGAGAGTATCACTATATGGAAAAGTTAAATAAAAAAGCATACTATCATCTACCAGGACTATTTGAATTTTATGAGCTGTATTGCGTATTTCTTCCATTATATAGAAAACATAGAGAATATTTTTATGAATGGTGTGAAATCAGCTCTATCTATGGATCTCCGGCGGATTGTATCTGGGGAGGAGGTCGTGCTGGCTTTGGTTCGGGTAATCCAGAAGAAGCTTTAGAATTAATGAAAGAATATGGAATCTCGGCACGACTAACGTTTAGCAATAGTTTGTTAAGAGAAGAACATCTGTCGGATAGGAAATGTAATGAATTATGTAAATTATTTGAAGAAACAGGGCAAAAAAGAAATGGTGTGATCATCTATTCTGATTTATTACTTGACTATATAAAAAAACATTACAAAGGCTTATATTTTGTTTCTTCAACGACAAAAGTTTTAACAAACTTTGAAGAATTTTTAAATGAGGTAAAGAAAGAAGATTTTAAATACGTTGTACCAGATTTTCGCTTGAATAAAGCATTTGATCAATTGAAAAAATTATCAAACGTGGAAAAAGATAAGGTAGAATTCTTATGCAATGAATGCTGTTGGTATGGATGTAAGGAAAGAAAGCAGTGCTACGAAACAGTCAGCAGGAAAAATTTAGGAGAAAATATTCCAGAACATATCTGCCAAGCACCAGAAGCTGATCAAGGATACCACTTTTCAAAAGCAATGAAAAATCCAGGATTTATAAGTGTTGATGATATTAAAAATACTTACTTGCCAATGGGGTTCTCTAATTTCAAAATAGAAGGACGAAGCCTTGGAAGTGCTTTAGTATTGGAGTTTCTGCTTTATTATATGGTAAAGCCAGAATATCAGATTCATGTGAGGGAAGAAGTATATTTGGATAATATGCTGGATTTATTTTAAATTTTAAGTTGTGGAGTTGGCCAATTTAATGTGATGTGTATGGAGAATGGTATCAGATAAGAATTAAGGTTTTCTCAGACAGATAATATGAAATGTTTGATGGAATTGTGGTTTTTATTGGGAAGTGGAGCAAGTGACTTATTGGATGAAATCAGGGAAAAACGTAAGATGTGTTGAATGACGGGTTAGAATCTTAAAAAAATAAGGGGTTCCTTTTTCTTCAACAATTTAGTATAATAGAGAGATACAGTGAAATATATATTGAAAATAGGAGAGAAAAATGGAAAAGAAAAATGACTTTAAGCCATTTATTCCCGCAGATAAAGTGTTACCTGAATTTACACTTACATCAGTAATTCTTGGTATGATCCTAGCGGTTATATTTGGTGGTGCCAACGCTTATTTAGGATTAAGAGTTGGTATGACTGTATCAGCCTCTATTCCAGCGGCAGTTATTTCTATGGGTGTGATCCGAATGATCTTAAAGAAAGATTCCATTCTTGAGAATAACATGGTACAGACAATTGGTTCAGCAGGTGAATCATTAGCAGCAGGAGCAATTTTTACAATTCCTGCTATTTTTATCTGGGCATCAGAAAAAGGAAGTGGAGTGAGTGCTCCATCTTTCGTATCTATTGCATTGATCGCTCTTTGCGGTGGTATTTTAGGAGTACTTTTTATGGTACCTCTTCGTACAGCCCTGATCGTAGAAGAACATGGAACACTTCCTTATCCTGAAGGAACAGCTTGTGCAGAAGTACTTTTAGCTGGAGAACAGGGTGGAAGCAAATCAAAAGTTGTATTTGCAGGACTTGGAATTGCAGCAGTTTATAAATTTATTGCAGATGGTTTAAAACTTTTCCCTAGTGAAGTTCAATTCTCAATGCAGGGAAATTATACAACCTCTGTTGGTATGGATGTCCTTCCAGCGTTAGCAGGTGTAGGTTATATCTGTGGAGCACAGGTATCAAGTTATATTTTCGCAGGTGGTGTGTTATCATATCTTGTGTTAATTCCTGCAATCGCTTATTTTGGTGGAGATTCTGTATCAAAGGTTGTTGATGAAGCAGGAAAGGCACTAGCTTTTAATCAGTTATCTGCTTCTCAGATCTGGAGTAATTATGTCAGATATATCGGTGCAGGTGCTGTAGCAGCAGGTGGACTGATCAGTTTGATCAAGACATTCCCTACTATGGTTAAGACATTTGGACATGCCATGAAAGGATTTGGTAAGACAGGTGATAGTCAGCTAAGAACGCAGCAGGATTTATCTATGAAAGTTGTTCTTGGAGGAGTATTGATCATTGCAGTTTTAATCTGGTTATTACCAGAGATTCCAGTAAGCCTCTTAGGAGCATTGATGATCGTTGTCTTTGGTTTCTTCTTTGCAACTGTATCATCCAGAATGGTTGGTATTGTAGGAAGTAGCAATAACCCAGTATCAGGTATGGCGATCGCAACACTGATCGTAACAACATTTATCTTAAAAGCAACTGGTAATACAGGAGCAACAGGTATGGTATCAGCAATTTCCATTGGTACAGTTATTTGTATCATTGCAGCTATGGCTGGTGATACTTCACAGGATTTAAAGACAGGTTATATCGTAGGTGCGACACCTAGATTACAGCAGATCGGTGAATTGATCGGTGCTATTGTGGCAGCATTTGCAATTGGAGGAGTTATGTATCTTCTGAATGCAGCATGGGGATTCGGTTCTGACCAGATTCCTGCGCCACAGGCAACTTTGATGAAGATGGTTGTTGAAGGTGTTATGGGTGGTACATTACCATGGGTATTGATCTTCATGGGAGCATTTATCGCCATTGTTGTTGAGATCCTTGGAATTCCAGTATTAGCATTCTCTATTGGTCTTTATTTACCAATTTACTTAAGTGCACCAATCATGGTTGGTGGAGTTATCCGTTGGTTTGTTGACAATAAGAGAAAATACGACAGTGATAAAGCGAGAAAAGATGGATCAGACAGAGGTGTCCTTTATGCGGCAGGTATGATCGCAGGAGAAGGTATCGTTGGTATCCTTCTTGCTGTATTAGCAGTATTTAATGTTGCGGATAAGATCGATCTTTCTTCCGTATATGGAGGAACTTTTGAAACAACTGGCAACTGGGTTGGTTTAGTAGCGTTTATAGTATTACTTGCTACACTATTCTACTTCACAAGAAATAAAAAGACGATTGAAGTAGATGCAGAAAAATAATAAAATAAATATGTATTTCAGTGAGAAGAAAGCACTGCTGCGATCATGCAGTAGTGCTTTCTAAATAAAAAGGTGAATTGATGAAAGATAAGAAGAATTATATTGATCATATCCCGAAGATCAATGATATGAAATGGGAAGTATTAGAAGATGGAATTGTAGAAATCACTGTAGAAAATAAGGGATTCTATAATACAATCGCACAGAAATTGTTTAAAAGGCCACGATATAGTTTCATCAAATTAGATGAATATGGAAGTTTTGTGTGGCAGAAGATCGATGGAAAGAAAAGTATTTACGAGATAGGGAAAGAACTTGAAAGCGCTCATGAAGGTGCAGCGACACAATTATACGAGAGATTGTCACAATATTTTGCAATTTTAGAAAGAAACAAATACATTATTTTTGAAGAATAAACCTTATTTAGGTAAAAGGAATTTAAAATGAAATTATCAACAGCGATCATAGGTATTGTTTTATTTGCCATAGCGACGATGATCCTATATGGATGGGGAATCGTTAAACAAAAGAATCAGACAAATGACCTGATGAATTTGCTTTTTAGCAAAGGACAGGATAAAATAAAAAAGTATTTAAAACAAAATGAATACATTACAATTTCACAAGTGGAACAAATTTGCGAAGGTCTCGAAGCAAAACAGCCATTTTCAAGAAATAGAGCGGTTGTAAAGGATAAGAGAGACTATGCAAAAAAACTTGTAGAATATATGCTGAAGACGAACCAGCTTGAAAAAGAGGGTAGTCGTTATAAAATGCATAAAAAATAAGGAGGACATAGAGATGTCAGTATTAGGAGAATTACAGCCAAACAAAGTATTTCAATATTTTGAGGAGATTTGTGCAATCCCTCATGGGTCAAGAAATTTACAGCAGATCAGTGATTATCTGGTAGATTTTGCGAAAGCACATGGATTAAAATACAGACAGGATGAAGATTTAAATGTGATCATCTGGAAAGATGGATCAAAAGGGTATGAAGATTCTGATCCAGTCATCCTTCAGGGACATATGGATATGGTAGCAGTGAAAGAATCAGACTGCGACAAAGATATGGAAAAAGAAGGATTAGACTTAGAAATTGATGGAGATTATATTTTAGCCAAAGGAACTTCCTTAGGTGGAGATGATGGAATCGCCGTTGCATACACACTTGCCGTATTAGACGATGAAGAAATGGCACATCCACCGATTGAAGCGATTTTCACAGTCAATGAAGAAATCGGTATGTTAGGAGCAGCAACCATTGATGTTTCTGATCTGAAAGGACGTTTATTTATGAATATGGACTCTGAAGATGAGGGCGTATTCACAGTCAGCTGTGCAGGTGGAGCATCTGTGATCTGCAAGATTCCATATGAGACAGAAACAGTCAATGCATCAGTCATCGAGATTAAAATGGATGGATTTACAGGTGGACATTCTGGAGTTGAGATCATCAAAGGACGTATGAATGCAAACTGTGCAATGGCAAGAGTGTTGTTAAGTTTGTTCAATGAGGTTGAAATGCAGCTTGTTTCAGTAAATGGTGGAGAAAAAGACAATGCGA
>ERZ824473.3684-NODE-3684-length-14778-cov-4.788834_pt1 | contig 14778 bp, 18 predicted proteins | sample MGYA00519874_ERZ824473 | MGnify/ENA primary metagenome ERZ824473 (study PRJEB31778, sample SAMEA3449151) | human gut metagenome | biome: human gut; feature: human-associated habitat; material: faeces | place: United Kingdom | collected 2010/2012 ... | reverse complement strand
TTTTGCCCCGTCCCCAAAAACATCATTGTACAAATATTGTTTTTTGTCTTTTTCCGCTGATGTTTAATAATATTCCTATCATTATATAATTTGTTATCATTGAACTTCCACCGTAACTTATAAATGGTAGTGGTACTCCTGTTATTGGTAATAGCCCCATTACCATTCCTATGTTTTCTATCATGTGGAATATGAAAATTCCTGCTATTCCTGATGCTATTAGTGTTCCTGCGCTGTCTTTGGCTGTTTTGGCTATATATATTATTTTTGTTATGAATATTACATATAATATTATTATTGTTCCTGCTACTATGAATCCCATTTCTTCTCCTATTACAGAGAATATGAAGTCTGTTGTTTTTGGATATAAGAATCCTAGTTGTGTTTGATTTCCTTTTAGTAGCCCCATTCCTGTTAATCCGCCTGCTCCTATTGCTAGTTTTGATTGTATTATGTTATATCCTGCTCCTCTTGGATCAGATTCTGGGTTTAAAAATATATCTATTCTTTTTTTTGCATGTTCTGGTAATACAAAGTTGTATAGTAGTGGTATTGCTACTGCTGCGAGTAATATTACTGCTATTATATATTTTTTGTCTATTCCTGCTGCAAATAGCATTAATACTGTTGCTACTATAAATGCCATTGCTGTTCCATAGTCTGGTTGTTTTATTATTAATAATAATGGTACTCCTAGTGCTGCGAATATTATTAATAGTTTTAGTGGTTTGTTTATTTCTTGTTTTCCATTTATTTGTATTCTTGTTATTATCATAGATAAAAATAATACTACAAATATTTTTGCAAATTCTGCTGGTTGAAATGAAAAACTTCCTATGTTAAACCAGCTTGTTGCTCCATTTATTGGCTTTGTAAATAGAACTGCTATTAATAGAATGATAAATCCTCCATAAAAAAATGGCGATATTCTAACAAGTGTGTCATAGTCTACCAACATGAATATTAGCATTATTATTAGACTGACTATAAACCATACTATTTGTTTTTTAAATTCGTCGTATTCTGTGTTTTGTGTTGCAGAGAATAATGCTATTAGTCCTATTATTGTTAGTATTACAGCTATTATTAGAATTCCCCATTCTACATTTTTTAATTCTCTTTTTCTCATGGTTACCTCTTTTTTATTGACTTATGCTTTTCTATTTTTTCTTATGATTATTTTTTTGCTTCTTCTTTTTCTTCACTTTCTTTGTTTTCTTGTTTTTCTTCTTCTAGTTTTGTTTCTTCTTGTTGCTCTTTTGGTTCCTTTTGTTCTTTTTGTTCTTGCTCTGGGTTATTTTGTGCATTTTCTTGTTGTTCTTCTATTTCAGCTTTTTGCTCGTTTTTATTTTTTTCTAGCTCTTTTTTGTCTACTTTTCTTGCTTCGTTTTTTATGTTTTTTATTGGAATGTTTGCATATAGTGCTGGTGCTCCGTTTGTTCCGTCTTCGTTTTCTTTGTTTGTTAGCCTTACATCTATTGCACCTTCGTCTACATCTATGTATTTTTTTATTACTTCTATTATTTCTTGTTTCATTAATTCTAGGAAGTCAGCAGATACATTTGCTCTGTCTTGCATTAATACTAAATGTAATCTTTCTTTTGCTGCATCTTTTGAGTTTTCTGTTTCGTTGCTTTTTTCTTCTTTTTTTCCTATATTTTTAAAGAATCTTATTATGTTTTCAAACATTCTTTTACTCCTTCCACTTATGTATCTGTTTATTTTCTAAATAGTTTTCTTAATTTGGCAAATAGCCCTCTTTCTTCTTTTGGTATTGTTACTTCTATTTTTTCTCCTAGTACTCTTTTTGCTATTTCCATATATGCTTTTCCTGATGGTGCTTTTCTGTTTTGTATTACTGGCTCTCCTTTGTTTGTTTGTGTGATTATGTATTCATCATCTGGCACTACTCCTATTAGGTCTATTGATAATAAGTCTACTATGTCGTCTACATCCATCATTTCTCCTCTTCTTACCATACTTGGTCTTATTTTGTTTATTACTAGTTCTGGATTTTTTATTTCTGATGATTCTAATAGTCCTATTATTCTGTCTGCATCTCTTATTGCTGATATTTCTGCTGTTGTTACTACTATTGCTCTGTCTGCTCCTGCTATTGCATTTTTAAATCCTTGTTCTATTCCTGCTGGACAGTCTATTAAGATATAGTCAAATTCTTCTTTTAGTTTTTTTGTTAGCTCTTTCATTTGTTCTTCATTTACCGCACTTTTGTCTCTTGTTTGGGCAGCTGGTAATAGGTATAATTCTTTGAATCTCTTGTCTTTTATTAGGGCTTGTCTTAGTTTGCATTTTTCTTCTACTACATCTACTATGTCATATACTATTCTGTTTTCTAACCCCATTACTACATCTAGGTTTCTTAACCCTATGTCTGTGTCTATTAATGCTACTTTTTTTCCTTCTACTGCTAAACTTGCTCCTAAATTTGCTGTTGTTGTTGTTTTTCCTACTCCACCTTTTCCTGATGTTATTACGATTACTTCTCCCATAACTTTCCTCCTTAGGATTTATCATGCTTTTTTTATCTTATATATAATATAACGATTTCGCTGAAAAGTCAATTGTTTTACATAAAAAAATTATTATAGAACACCAAGTTTATATTGATATTCTATAATATTTTTTTATGATACTTTTTCTATGTAATTAATTACTGTTATTTCTGTTATTGCATTTCTTACTGAATTTACTAATTTTTCTAATTGCTTTGCAACTTCATTACTATATGATACTTCTCCACATTGTTTGCATACTTGTGATGGTACATTTTTTATTATAATTATGCAATTGTCTAATTCAACCATGAATGTTGTTTTTTATTTTCTAAATCTCCTTTGCACATAAAGCAATAATTCATTATCTTCTCCTTTAATTTGCTCTTTTGCATTTCGCAATCTGACAATCTGAGACTCTCCAGCTTTAGCTTTCAATTTACATAGAGTGTGGCACGAAAACTAATACTGCTGTCAGAATAGGTAGTACGGATGTTGTCACGGTAAGAAACTGGAAAAGCAAATCCAGAATCGCTGTAACTTCCTCCCCTGTCAGCACAAGGATAATTGCTGTTGTAAGTAGCCTGTTCCAAAGTCCATTCCCATTCATTGCCTGCAAAATCATATATGTTCAATTTTATTGTTTCTTCTGATGCTCCTTTTGTTAATAGAACATTACCTGTTGACTTCATTCCTGTTATTGCTGTCCAAGTATTTCCATAGTTTGTTGACTGCTTTGCTTTGTCACTACTTATTGTTCTTGTTACATTATTATAAATTCCCCATGTACTACTGTCTGAATTAATGTTTGCAGTTGTCAATCCGCCTTTTATTTCTAAAAATTTGCAAACTAAATCCCATTGGATTCCGAACATTAAACTACTTGTATAATTATTATCTGGCGTCATTTCTTGGGCTAAAGCTTGTGATTCACTACAATATACATAGTTATATGGTATTGCATCTTTTTGACTTATTGCTTTTGGAGATACTCCTACGGATATTCTTTCTGAATTGTTTGTTCTTGCTTTACTTACATCTGTTATGCTTCCTTCTATTCCTGCTTCATATCTTCCTACCCAGAATCCTCCATATGTATATACACTTTTTAGCATTTTTTTGTACAATATATCATATTCTTCTTGTGTCAATCCACATCCTTCATACCACTCATCTTTCCAATCGCTCCTAGTTTGACTAGCTGAACCTTTTCTGTATACTCCTGCATATGTTATCATTTTATTTTTTATGTCATTATAATTTTGTGTTGTTAATTCTTTAGATGTGTCTATATTTAGGCCTGAAAATGCTGTGTCTTTTGGAACTTCTACCCAGACCCATTCATTTTCGTTTTTGTCTTTTATTACTATTCCTTTGTTTGCATCTGATTCTATTATCTCTGCATCTTCTGGTGTTGCTGCTATTGGATTTGTTTTGCTTGTGTCTATATTGTCATATTTTATACTTAAATCTACATCTGGTACTTCTTGTACTGTATTTGTTTTTGTGTAATATTTTTCATATACTCCATTTTCTGTTACGTCAACTCCTCTTATATAAAAAATATTGTGTGTTATATTATTTATTATGTATACATCTTCGTATTTGTTTGCATTGTCTGTGTTTGTGTTTTTTATTTCTTCATAATCTCTACCATAATTTAGACTTACTCCTTTCATTGCTTGCAAGTCTATTACGTAAAATTTGCTTTCTGAGGATTTTTCTTTTTCATTCAATAAGTCTTTTATTTGGTCAATATTTGTGTATTCTATTTCTGCTGGTATTTCTCCATATTCATTATAAAAATCACTTACTTTTTGTTCTAAGTTTTGGATATCACTTTTTAATTGTGTTAATCTTTTTGTGCTTGCATTTGTTTTTGTGTTTATTACAATTGTGAATGTTAATATTAATAATACCATTACTGTGATTACTAAAATTAATAGTGTGACTCCTTTTTCTTGTTTTATTTTTTCTTTCATCTTTCGCACTCTCCTTTTTGTTTTTTCAAATATAGTTTACTATTTTTCAGAGTTTTTTTCAATACTTTTTTCTAATATTTCATACATTAATCTTTTATTTTTTAATTTTTTATTTTCTTGGATTATTATTATCCATATGTATAACAAAAAGAATAAAATCGCTATGTTTTTATTATTTATTAATATCCATATTCCTAGTGCACTTATTATAATTCCTATAATTATTGATATTTTATTTATTGTTTGTTCTGCTTTCTTTTTTCCTTTGAATATTGATATTATTCCTTTTAAAATTCTTCCTCCATCTAATGGATAAATTGGTACTAAATTTATTATGACTAGCAATAGATTTGCATAGATGAAATTGATTTTTGATATTATGTTTGTTTTTGATATTGCTGCTATATATATTAATATTAAGTTTACTACTGGCCCTGCTATTGCAACAAATATCTTTTTTATTTCTAGTTTATTTGTTTGTTTTATTTTTGAATTAATATCTTTTATATTTATTTTAAATGTTACTCTTATTCCTACTGGTATTATTTCTAATTTTTCTGGTTTCATTCCTAATAATATTCCTACTAATAAATGCCCTAACTCATGGATTATTGCACATATCATCATTATTGCATATACTTTTATTTGGCTTGTCATAAAAAATAATATTGCTATTAAAAAAATTTTTAAATCTATCTTAAATTTCATACTTTTTTCTCTTTTCGTAATTAAATTTCTAATATCTTTTGAGGGTCAACTAGTCTTTCTTGATATCTTATTTCAAAATGTAAATGCGGCCCTGTTGAATTTCCTGTTGTTCCGACTTCTGCTATTTCTTGTCCTTGTGTGATATGGTCTCCTTGCTTTACATATAGCTGGTTGCAATGGGCATATATTATTGCTACTTCTCCTATTTGAATTTTTAAATGTTTTCCATAATCTCCCTCTTCTGAGGCTAATACTACTTCTCCTTCTGTTGCTGATTTTATCTTTGTTCCTGTATTTGCTGCTATGTCTGTTCCTGTATGATTTTTTGGTACAGTTCCTGTTGCTGTTTCTCTATATCCAAATGTTGAACTTATTTTTCCTTCTATTGGTTTTATAAATGTGGTGGTGTTTTTTACATTGTTTATGTCTTGTTGCTCTTGTGTTAATTCTTGTGTTTGACTTGCTATTTTTTCTTCTTCAGCTCCTCCTATTCCTTCATTTTGTTTTTCATTTTCATTGCTTGTTTGTTGGCTTTGTTCTGTTTGCTCTGCTTGATTTTCTTCTTGTGTTCCACTATTTTGTTCATTATTTTCTTGTTGATTTTTTTCTTCTTTTTTATTTATTATTTCTTGATTAAATGTTGTTATTGCATTTTTTGCTTTTTCATATATTTCTTGAAAATTTGTATCATATGATAATATTGCTTTGGTTTTGTTTAGAAAATCTTCCGAAAATATGAATTGATTGTTTTGGATTATATAAAATGTTCCATATATTATCCCACATATTATAATTTGGATTATCATTTTTTTTAGTAGTTTTACATCTTTTGGTTCTTCATTTACATGCAATTTTTCAGTTTTTGTTTCTTGTGTAGTTATGCCTTTTCTCCTGTTATATATTTCTTCTGCTCTTTTTATTTTTTCTTCTACAGACATTGTTCTTTCCATTAAAAAAACACCTCCTGATTTGTCCCACTTTTCTTTTATAAAATGTATTCAGGTTTTGGCGTTTTTATGATTGTTTATTTTTGTTATTTTATGATTATTATTATCATTTCTATTATTGCAATTATGCTGCTTATTATTAGCCATCTTTTTGCTTTACTATATTTTCTTTCTGCTTCTTTTTTTTGCTTTTCTTTCTTTTGTTCATTTTCTATTTTATTACAATAATTATTGATTATCATTTCAGCTTCTTTTATTATATAGTTTCCTTTTTCGCTTTTTTCACTTTTGTTTTTGATTTCATATTCTTTTACTTTTATGTTTTTCTTTAATACTATTATTGCTTCTTCTATTATGTTTGATGGTACACTTTTTAAAATTACTGTGTTTTTTAGATTACTTGTTTCCATTGCTTTCCCTCCTAGTTAATTTATTTATTCTTATTATTTACATTTTTTCTAGGTTTATACAATATTAACATTATATGCGGTTTTCATAATGTGGTTACAGACTAGATTTTTTATTAGTTCACAAAAAACTACTATCATAATCTGTTTTATAATAGTAGTTTTTAATTGTTTTATGTCGAATTTCTATTTTACAATATAACTTTTTATTTCTTTATATACATCTTGTGTTTTTGCTTTAAATTTATGGTTGTCTGAATATGAAAAACATGCATTTGCTATTTTATTCATATCAGTACTTAAATTATTAACCTCATTAATAAAATTGTTATCATTAATATGTTCTAATACATTGTAAAAATTTTCTTTCACATATTTTAATATTTTAAAGTACGTTGTGTAGGTTTCTTGTAATTCACTTGATATCATATCTTGTGATATCTCATCTTCTAATAAAATATAATCTTCTAGAGCTTCTACATTTATATTTATACTATCGTCTAATGTATAATCTATATTTTTTCTATCAATTTTTTTTACGACATCTGTAGATTCTTTAGCAATATTTCCTACTTTTTCAATTCCACTACTTGCCCTATCACAAAATATTGTTGTGATTAATTCTTTTACTATTACTTTATTTTCTTCATTGTTTTTGCTGTTTATATAAGAATATGCTGTTTTATATTCTCCATTTTTTAAATAATTTATTGCCTTATTTAACTGTATTTGTGGCATTGCTACTATTAATGCTCCTATTCCAATTGCTATTATTGCTATTATTATAATTACTATAATTAATCTTTTTTTATTTTTCATAATTTGCTCCTTTTTTATTTCTTTACTATAATTTTTATTTTTTACTTTATGGTTTAATATCCCATTATCATTTCAGCCCAGTTTTCCATTTGTTTATAATGTTTATAACAGTAATATTCTTTACTTCCATCTGAACGTTTTAAAGAATATGTTCCCTCATTCATGCATCCACTAGCATCACAATAATGTTTTATACTATTATTATAAGTACTATTGTTTGTTGTAGTGTTATAATAACTGCCTGAACCTGACGAATTTGTACTGTGACTATTATTGTATAAACTGTTATTATTAATTGCTATTATACTGCCTACAATTACTAAAATTAATACTATAAAAATAATAACTATTACTGATTTATTTGGATGCCCTTTCTTTGATTTTTTATCAACTTCATGTAATCTCCAGTTTAAATATTTACTTCCTTCTTTTTTTCCTTTGGAGAAGCGTTAGCAAAAGCTTTTACCATTTCATCATGTAAATATTCATTATTTAATCCCTTATCTACATATAAATCAATTATTTTTTTTAATTTGCTATTTTCTTCCATTAAAAATCACTTCCTTAAACTTTCCATTTATGTCCACATTTTAAACAAGTAACTACTATTTTTCCACTTCCTATAATTCCTCCTAACAAGCCTACTGGTCCAAGTAGCAAACCTCCCGCTGCTGCTTTTCCTAATCCAAAACCTTTTTTATTTGCAACAATTTGTGTACTTTTACACATTGGGCAACAAACCTCACCATTTTCATTTGTCATATTCTTTTCCTCCTTTTACTTTTTTCTACAATATATCATAAAATTTTTATTTTGTACACATTTTTGTACACTTATTTTTAACTTTTTTTTGGTTACAATAATTATGGTGATGAAAATGAAGAAATTAAAAATTGAAAAAACAATGAAAAATAATGACACTGTAACTAGAACTATTCGCATAAGTGGGAAAACTTTTGATAAAATTAATGAATTGGCTGAAAAAAATCAGTTGAGCTTTAATAGTGTGGTAAATCAAATAATTGAGTTTGGATTAAAAAATCTAGAAGATTAGTTATTATTGTTACTTTCATATTTTACCATATCATTAAAAGCAAATTTCACACTATTTTTATTGCTTTTTTATTTGACAAAAATTAAAAATCTGTGTATAATAAAAATAGAAAATGAGTGCCACGAAAGTGGTTGCCAAGTAAAATGATATAAACCATTCACTCGGTCAAAAGCAGAATGGTTTATTTTTATTGCCTATGTAGTAAAATACAAATGATGATTAACAAGGCAACATTTATGATAGTCATTCCTACTATTCCAAAGAAAAGTAGGTATATAATACTCAATAATGCTGATTCTACCATATTAACCACCCCCTATATCAATCTCACAACCAGAAGTTGTGGAGGTACTATGTGTAAACATCAAAGAGTTAAAGGTGGCAACACACTCCGCTTATTCTCATTTTCTATGCATAATACTATATAACATTTTTTACTAGAAAACAAGCGAACATAATAAAATTTTATAATTTTTTTGTTTTTTCAATTATGTTTGACACCCCCAAAAAAAGATGTTATTATATAATTAATTCGGAAGATGTTATTTGTTTTGAGTATGTGTAACCGTAAACAATGCACATACTTTTTTCAAATTATGTTTGACATATTCCCAAAAAAGATGCTATTATATAAGTACATTAAACAATGTACTCTGGTTCGGCTTGTGTATATTGTTTGTTGTAGATGTATCTGTAACTGCATCTACTTTTTTTATTCAATTTTTTCCATAATAAAAAACTCCTCCTATTTAAAATTCATATTTTTAATAATCAAAAACATGAACCAATAAATAAGAAAAGTTTATAGGTTTATTTTAAATATATTTATTGCTATAGTGGCAGATTTTTTACATAATTTATATATATTTTTAGTACCTTTTAGGTTTATAACTATTTTTGTAAGTTTGCTTGAACCGCTTCTTGCAAGGCTTTCATGCTGTTTTGTATTGTTTTATGCTGTTTTTAATTCTAAGCGTAATTTGTCTGCAATCATTGCTATAAATTCTGAATTAGTTGGCTTTCCTTTGCTTGCTGATATTGTGTATCCAAATATGTTTTCTACTGCTTCTTGTTGGCCTCTTCCCCATGCTACTTCTATTGCATGGCGTATTGCTCTTTCTACACGGCTTGGGGTTGTACAATATTTGCTAGCTATTTCTGGGTACAAACTTTTTGTTATTTGATTTATTACATCAATATCATTTACTACCATTATTATTGCTTCTCTTAAATATTGATATCCTTTTATGTGTGCTGGTACTCCTACTTCGTGTATAATGTTTGTTACTAGTGCTTCTAAATTTTTCTTTTCTCTCTTTTTTTCTTCTGGTATTTCTATGTATTGTTTGTTTTCTCTTGCTATGAAACTGTTGCTGTTGTTAGTTGGTACATAATTTTTTATTTGTCTTATTCTTTTTATTAGTACCTCTATGTCAAATGGTTTTACTACATAGTATTCTGCTCCTAGTAAAATTGCTCTTTGTGTTATTTTATCTTGACCAACAGCTGAAAGCATTATACATGTTGGTCTTTTTGGTAGATTTAATTTTCCTATTTTCTCTAATACTCCTATGCCATCTAAGTGTGGCATAATGATATCTATTAATGCTATATCTGGTATTGTGTTTGCTATCATTTCTACTGCCTCTGCGCCATCCTTTGCCATTCCTATAACCTCCATATCTTCTTGCTTTTCTAAGTATCCTGCAAGAGTTTGGCTAAAATCTTTATTGTCGTCTGCTATTAATACCGTTATTTTCTCTTTCATGCTTACACCCTCCTATTTTCTATAAGTTTTTTACTTCGTTCTTTGGTACTTTTTTGTACTTTTTTACTTTGTAAATCTTATATTTGAATTATATATGTTATTTTTTGGAATTGCAAGCATATTGGAATTATTTTCCATTTTTTTTTATAAAAATGTCATTTTATTATACTTTTTTCTATAATTTTTTTATTTATTTCATTTAATTCTTCTAAATTTATTTTTTTTGTTTCATAATCTTTTATTATTTTGTCTTTTACTTTGTTTTCTAATGCTATTTTACAATTTATTTTTTCATTATATTCTACTTTTTCTATTTTTATTTGATTTTTTTGGCAATAATATTTAAATTTTTCGTATTCACTGTATTCTACTTTTGCTTCCATTTCTGTTCCTAATATCATTTCTATTTTTTGTGCGTTTTCTATGGCTTTTTGGGTTGTTTCTGAATATGCTCTTACTAGTCCTCCTGTTCCTAATAATATTCCTCCAAAATATCTTGTTACTATTACTAATATATTGCATAAGTTATTTTTTTGTAGTATGTTTAGCATTGGTCCTCCTGCTGTTCCTGATGGTTCTCCATCGTCACTTGATTTTTCTATAATCTTGTTTTCTTCTATTATTCGGTATGCTACACAATTATGTCTTGCGTCATGGTATGTTTTTTTTATTTTATTGATTTTTTCTTCTGCGTCTTGCTTGTTTTCTACTTTTATTAGATTTGCTATGAATTTTGATTTTTTTTCTGTGATTTCTGCTATTACATTTTCTTTTATTGTGATAAAATTTTCCATTTATCCTCCCTTTTACTTATAGCTAGATTTTTGTTTTTCCGGCTACATATCCAGTTGAATATGCTATTTGCAAATTGAATCCTCCTGTGTAACTGTCTACATCTATTATTTCTCCTGCAAAATATAGTCCTTTTACTTTTTTTGATTCCATTGTTTTTGGATTTATTTCTTTTATTTTTATTCCTCCACTTGTTATTATTGCTTCTTCTATTGGTCTGAATTTCTTTATTTCTAATTCAAATCCTTTTAATACTTCTATTAGTCTTGTTCTTTCTTGTTTTGTTATTGTGTTTACTTGTTTTTGTGGATCTATTTTACTCTTTTTTATTACTGAATTTATCATTTTTTGTGGTAATAGTTTGTTTAGGCTGTTTTTGAATTGCTTGTTTTTTTCTTCTTCAAAGTCTCTTAGTATTCTGTCGTTTAATTTTTCTTCTGATAGTGCTGGTTTTAAATCTATTTTTAATATTATTTTTCTTTCTTTAAAAAGATTTTCTATATTTTTATATCTTACTAGATGTGCTGAACTACTTAATATTGTTGGTCCTGATACTCCGAAGTGTGTAAATATCATTTCTCCAAAGTCTTCATATATTATGCGTTTTTTTGATGTATCTTTTAATTGAATTTTTACATTTTTTAATGATAGCCCTTGTAATTCTTTTTCTACTTCATATGTTTCTAATGGTACTAGTGATGGTTTTATTTCTGTTATTGTGTGTCCTAGCTCTTTTGCCATTTTGTATCCTTCTCCTGTTGAGCCTGTTAGTGGATAGCTTTTTCCTCCTGTTGCTAGTATTACTTTGTCTGCTTCTATTTTTCTTTTGTTTGTTTTTATTCCTATTACTTTTTGTTCTTCTTCTGTTTTTTGTGTTATTATTTGTTCGACATTTTCATTCAAATATATTTTTACTTTTAATTCTTTTAATCTATTTATAAAACAGTTTAATACGTCTGTTGATTTATCTGTTATTGGGAATATTCTGCTTCCTCTTTCTTCTTTTACTTCTAGTCCTTGTTTTTTTAGAAAGTTTATTATATCTTTGTTTGTAAATTGTTGAAAACTGCTATATAAGAACATTCCATTTCCTGGTGTATTTTTTATGAAGTCTTCCATTTCTAAAGATGATGTTATATTACATCTTCCTTTTCCTGTTATTAGTAGTTTTTTTCCTAGCATGTTCATTTTTTCTACAATTATTACTTCGTCTTTTGGGCTTCTATTTTCTGCTGCACTTATTGCAGACATCATTCCTGCTGGTCCTCCACCTATTATTACTGTTTTCAACTTTTATCATTCCTTTTTACTTTTTTTATTTTTTCTGTTTCCATTCTTTTGTTTTATTTATTGTTTTCCATTTCTTCTATTGCTTTTAATATTCCATATTTACCATATTCATAAGTTAGCCCTCCTTGCATATATGCTATATATGGTTCTCTAATTGGTCCATCGCAACTTAGTTCTATTGTTGATCCTTCTGTGAATGTTCCTGCTGCCATTATTACTTTGTCTTCATATCCTCCCATTTCTCCTGGTTCTGGGATTACGTTGCTGTCTATTGGTGATCCTTTTTGTATTCCTTGGCAAAATTTTATTAATTTTTCTTTGCTTCCTAAGTGTATTGTTTGTACTATATCTGCTCTTTTTTCGTTATATTTTGGTTCTACATTATATCCTAATTCTTCTAATATTTTGCTTGCAAATATTGCTGTTTTTAAGCTACTTGATACTACTTGTGGTGCAAAGAATAGTCCTTTTAGTAAGTTTGTGTTTTGGTTTAGTGATGGTCCTATTTCTTTTCCTATTCCTGGTGCTGTTAGTCTTTCTGCGCATAGTTCTACTAATTCTTTTTTTCCTACTATATATGCTCCACTTGTTGCTATTCCTGCTCCTAAATTTTTCATTAATGATCCTACTGCTATGTCTGCTCCTACTTCTATTGGTTCTTTTTCTTCTACAAATTCTCCATAGCAGTTGTCTATCATTATTATTACTTCATTATTTACTTCTCTTATTTTCTTTATTATTTTTTCTATTTTGTCTATATTTATGCTTTTTCTTGTTGAATATCCTCTTGATCTTTGTATTTCTATTAATTTTACATCTTTGTTGCTTAGTCTTTGTTGTATTGCTTTTTCATTAAATTCATCATTTACTAATTCTATTTGTTCGTATTTTACTCCGTATTGTTTTAATGAACTTTTACTTGGATTTTCTCCTAATCCTATTACTGTTTGTAGTGTGTCATATGGTGCTCCTGTGATGCTTATCATTGTGTCATTTGGTCTTAATAGTGCTGATAGGGTGATTGCTAGTGCGTGTGTTCCTGATATGAATTGTGCTCTTACTAAGCTGTCTTCTGCTTTGAATATGTTTGCATATATTTCTTCTATTTTATTTCTTCCTGGTTCGTCTATTCCGTATCCTGTTGATGTTTGTAAGTGCATTTCTTGTAAATTACATTCTTGAAATGCTTTTATTACTTTTATGCTATTTTTTTCGCATATTTTTTCTATTTTCTTAAATTCTGGTTCTATTTCTTTTTCTATTTTTTTTGTTATCTCTTCTATTTTTTTCATTTTTATTTTTCTCCTTATTTTATGTTTATATTTTTTATGATTTTTGAATTAGTTTTGATTTCTTTTTTGTTTTTTTCTTTTTTTATATTTAATATTTTACTATATTTTGTTTTTTTTTGCAACATTTATTGATTTCTAAGTATTTGTGTGTTGTATATTTATGTTAATTGTGGTATACTATATTTAATCCCAGTTGGGAAATTTATTATTTATAAGGAGGCTCTTTATATGAGAGAAAAAGTAACTTTTAATCTTCGGTCTCCTTTTCCAGAGTTAGAGTCTATTTGTTATTTGTTTAACAAAATGATGATTTCTGGTAAAGGGAACCATGCAGAATTGAAAATCGGAAAGTCAAAAGATATTGATTACATTACTATTAATGTTTACAGATGCAGGAAATATCCTTCTGTTACCTTAAACAGAGATGTTGATTTAATTGATTTTGAAACAGAAAATTTTGTTTCTTCGGTTGATTTTTCAAAATCTATTCTGTTTTTCGAATCGGATTCTACTGGTAAATTTATTACAATTTATATTTGTGATTCGTATAATGATTTACCGGATAATACCTGTAAACTGGCAAAGTTTCCACCTGTCAAATTTAATAATTCTTCTCCTTTGTTGGATGTTAAATTTGAATTAAGGAAACCTTTTGATGAGATTGCGTATTTTGCAAATATCATCAATTCTATGTTAGCTTCTGGTGTTCGTTCGCACATAAGTGTGAGCAGTGATAATCATTTTTCTATCGCTTTCCTTTACAGCGATTTGGATAGACCGTCACTTAAATTAGAAATTGGCTTAATTAAGGGTAGTTTCCCAAAAAAGAATGCTTATATTCTTTCTGAGTATAATATTTCTTGTTCTCGGGATATTCCTTTGAATTCGTCATTTAGCGTTTTTCGTTCAAATGATGTAAATTACGGGCAAATTATACACATTTATGTGTATAAGCCAAAAGACAAAAAGTTACTTGATGAGCTGACAAGGCAGTTTGCTTTGTTTGCTATCTGAACAAAAAATTTAAACCGTTGATATTTCAACGGTTTTTTTTATAATAATAAAATTAGTTTTGTGCATAAGGTAGTATTGCTATGTGTCTTGCTCTTTTTACTGCTGTTGTTATGTCTCTTTGATGTTTGCTGCAAGCTCCTGTTGTTCTTCTTGGTAATATTTTTCCTTTATCATTAACAAATTTCTTTAATT
>ERZ824473.3678-NODE-3678-length-14794-cov-5.556551_pt1 | contig 14794 bp, 12 predicted proteins | sample MGYA00519874_ERZ824473 | MGnify/ENA primary metagenome ERZ824473 (study PRJEB31778, sample SAMEA3449151) | human gut metagenome | biome: human gut; feature: human-associated habitat; material: faeces | place: United Kingdom | collected 2010/2012 ... | reverse complement strand
AGTCCAGAATGTCCACGCCGCCGTCCTTGTCCAGATACAGCCGCAGGTACCACTGTCCCGCCTCCCGGACGTACTCTACATCCCAGATGCGGCAGCCCTGCGCCTGCACCGCCGGCTCCGCCAGCGCCCATACGACCTCGGTGATCTTTTTCACAGCAAGCCCTCCAACAGAACGTCCCGGTCATCATGGAACGATGACCATTAAAAAAAGCGGACGATCCCGTCCACTCAGTCAATACCTTACCTTAACCTTACGTACACATAGCATACCATATAAGTACGCGAAACGCAAGGGTTTTTCCGCAAAAAGCACCCGCAAAATAGGTCGAAAAGCTGAAAAGAACGCCCTTAGGACGCTCTTTTCAGCTTCATAACGCCTCTCGACAGCAAAAACGCCGCCAAATTTACCAGCACCACCGTGGCGCCCACCGGCGTGCCCCACAGGTACGACCCGGTCAGCCCCACGCAGAAGCACACCACACTCAGCCCCGCGGCGCAGATGACCACGCCCCGGAAGCTCCGCAGCAGCGTCATGGCCGTCAGCGCCGGGAAGATGACCAGACTGGAGATCAGCATCGCGCCCATCATCCGCATGCCCAGCACGATGGTCAGGGCCGTCAGCACCGACAGGATGGTGTTGTACAGCCCCACCTTCACCCCGGTGGCCCGGGCGAAGCTCTCGTCGAAGGTGATGGCGAACAGCCGATGGTAAAACAGCACATACAGCACCAGCACCGCCGCGCACAGCCCCACGCTCAGCGCCACATCCGCCCGGTCCATGGCCAGGATGGAGCCGAACATAAAGCTGTCCACATCCGTGGTCATGCCGGTGGTCAGACTGGTGACCACCACGCCCACGGCCAGCGCCGACGCGCTGACCACCGCGATGGCTGCGTCCGCACCCATGCGGCTTCTCTCCGTCATCCGCAGCAGCCCCAGTGCCGCCAGCACCACCACCGGGATAGACACCGGCAGCGGCGCCCAGCCGCAGGCCAGCGCGATGCTCAGTGCGCCGAAGGATACATGGCTCAGCCCATCGCCGATCATGGAGTACCGCTTCAGTACCAGCGGTACGCCCAGCAGCGCCGCGCACAGCGCCACCAGGATACCCACCACAAAGGCCCGCAGGATGAACGGGTACGTGAACATTTCCAGCAGTAAGCTCATGCCTCGTCACCTCCGAACCGCTTGCCCCAGGGGGACGTTAGATAGTCCGCCGTCGTGCCGAAAAAGTACGTTCCGTGGCCGGCGTGCAGAATATGGTCGGCGTAGCGCAGGGCACTGCGTATATCGTGTGTCACCGCCACGATGGCGATGCCCTCCTGCTTGTTCAGGTATTCCAGCGTGCGGTACAGCTCCTGGGCCGCCGCCGGGTCCAGTCCCGTCACCGGCTCGTCCAGGATCAGCAGTTCCCCGGCGGCGCACAGGGCACGCGCCAGCAGCACCCGCTGCTGCTGCCCGCCGGACAGCTCCCGGTAGCACCGGTCCTTCAGCTCCAGCACGCCCAGCTTGCCCATGTGCATCAGCGCGGTGGACTTCTCCTTCGGCGTGTAGAAAAACCGCATGCCCCGGCTGCTGAGAAAGCCACTGCGTACCACCTCCGTCACCGTGGCGGGAAAGTCCTTCTGCGCCTTTGTCTGCTGGGGCAGATAGCCGATGGCGCCGGAGCGCAGGGAGGGCGAACGTACGATCTCGCCCGCCATGGGGTGCAGCAGCCCCAGCAGGCTCTTCACCAGTGTGGACTTGCCGCTGCCGTTTTCACCCACGATGCACACATAGTCGCCGCTGAGCACCTGAAAGTTCAGGTGCTCCCACACCGGCTTACCCTCATAGCCCAGCGCCGCGTCCCGGCAGTCCAGCAATATGCGCTTCTCCTGTTCCATCAGGACAGTCCCTCCTTCAGTGCCGCCGCGTTGGCGGTCATCAGACTGATATAGGTGGCTCCGCCGTCGAATTCCGCCCGGCTCACCGTCTGGCAGGAGTGGAATGTCCGCACCTGCGCCCCGGTGGTCTCGGCGATGGCCTGCGCCACCTTCCGGCTGCTCAGCTCGATGGTGTATACCACCGGTATCTCCTGCTCCTCCACCACGTCGATCAGATATTTCAGCGTGGCAAGGGACGGCTCCGTGTCTCCCGCGCAGCCGTGGAACGCCGCACGGTAATCCAGATCATATTCCCTGCAGAAATACAGCAGCGGGAACCGGTCGCCGAACACCAGCAGCCGCCGTGCCGCATGGTCCGTGATGTCCCGGAATGTCTCGTCCAGCGCCTGCAATTCGTCCAGATAGTCCGCCAGCCGAGCCCGATAGCCGTCGGCATTGTCCGGATCGGCCTCACACAGCGTATCGCAGATGGCCCGGCACAGGGCCATGGCATTCACCGGCGATGTCCAGATGTGCTCGTCGTACTCGATGTCCTCCTCGTGGCCGTCGTGCAGATGCCCGTCATGCGCCTCATGGTCATCGTGCTCGCCATGTTCGTCATGTGCGTGGTCATGGCCGCCCTGCATCCCCTCGGCGTACTCCTCCCGGTATGTCTCCACGCAGTCCATCATAGCCAGCCGGTAGGGGATAGCCTCGCCTGCCGCGTCCAGAATGTCCTCCACCCACAGCTCGCTTTCCCCGCCGTTGTAGATGAACACCTCCGCCTCGCTGACGGCGATCACGTCCAGCGGCGTGGGCTCAAAGCTGTGTGTCTCCCGCCCGGCGGGCACCAGCAGCTGTACGTCCACCGCGTCCCCGCCGATCTGCCGCACAAAGTCGTAATAGGGGAACAGCGTGCACACCACGTTCAGTTTCCCGCTTTGCGGACGGTCCTGCCGCCCGCAGCCCGCCAGCGTCAGCGCCAATACCGCCGCCAGCACCGCTGCGCCTGCTCGTCTCACGTGTCCCGCCTCCTTTGCGTGTCTTGTCTCATAAAACCATAGTATACCACACAATGCGCAAAAAGGGAAGTGCCCGCCTTTTGCGTCCGGACACCGTCTCCCTGCGTATAATTAACGCACTCTTAACACGACGATGAAAAAGTTTCCTAATATGAAAGTGAAGATATTTGCGCCGGAAAACATGGAAAACATCTGCGCTTTGTGTGTATTTGAACGCGGAACAGTTGAAAAACACCACAAAAAACAATATTGTTAATGCTAAGATAATGTTAAAACAGAAAAAGACGTTAAAATTGCTGATCGAACCATTCGACGATTTCCTGCATACTTTTCCATAGTCCGCAGCGTTTTTCTGCGGATGTGTTTTCAGTTGTTCCCGGGATCGCCATCCGGTCAACCTCTCTCCTGACAGATCGAAAAGACCGCCGTCCGGCGGTCTTTTTTGTTCCCTCTCCTGCCTGTTAATAAACCTACAATCAGTTTCCTGAAAAGAAAATCATTCGCCGTCCGTTGCAAAAATCCCGGAACCCCGCCAAAAAGTGAATGGTTCAATGTAAAAAAGAAGCAAAAACCATATAAAATATGTGGAAAAATCCGTTCACAGAATGTTAAAAATGTACAATATGGCGCTCAATTTTTATAAAAACTGCTAATTGCGGGCGGAAAGAGTTTCCTGTATACTTTTTTCAGGTAGCCTTGAAGGGATTTTATCCCGTGAGGAAATACCTGCGGGGCATGGCGGTGCCCCGTGCCGTTTCCTGTCAATAGACGGGTGCGGTAAAGTTTATCAGCTTCTGCGTCGACGTAGGGGCAAAAATCTGTTAAGGAGAGAAAACAATGGAAGAAAGAAAAGGCTTTGGATCCAATTTCGGATTCCTGATGGCCGCGGTCGGCTCTGCAGTCGGCCTGGGCAACATCTGGGGCTTCCCCAATAAGATGGGTGCCTCCGGCGGCTTCACGTTCCTCATCATCTATCTGATCCTGGCGGTCCTGTGCGGCTTCATCGTTATGGTGGGCGAGCTGGCCATCGGCCGCAAGACCGGCCACGGCGCCGTGGGCGCGTACAAGGCTCTGTCCAAGAAGTTCAAGTGGATGGGCTGGCTGGGCATCCTGTCCGCCTTCTTCATCCTGTTCTTCTACTGCGCACTGGGCGGCTACTGCATCAAGTACACCGTTCTGAACATCGGCGATCTGTTCGGTGCCGGCTTCGGCTCCAATGGCCTGTCCGGCGGCGAAATTTTCGGCAACTTCCTGGGCAGTCCCGCTGAGGGTATTATCTACGGCCTTATTTTCGTGGCGCTGACCATGCTCATCGTTATGGGTGGCGTCGGCGGCGGCATCGAGAAGGTCTGCTCCGTGGGTATGCCAGCCCTGTTCGTGGCCCTGCTGATCTGCATCATCCGCGCCTGCACCCTGGAGGGTACCGACGTGGCCGTGCAGATCCTGCAGGCGGACGGTTCTCTCGTGGAGGGCGTTGTTAACGGCAGTGCTCTGGACGGTCTGAAGTACATGTTCTCCCCCGGCTGGGCGGCCAATGTCGGCTATTATGTGCCCGCCAAGGCGGTTGTTGACGGCGTGGAGGTTTCCTCCATCATGGTCAATGGCGTGGCACAGGCCATCGTCTCCTACCAGTCCGGCGCTCCCAGCATCTTTAGCGTTGTTTCCACCGCTGGCGGCCAAATGTTCTTCTCCCTGTCTCTGGGCATGGGCGCCATGATCACCTACGGCTCCTACCTGCATAAGAAGGAGAACCTGCAGAAGAACGCCCTGCTGATCATCATCATGGATACCATGGTGGCGCTGATGGCCGGTCTGTGCGTCATGCCCGCCCGCTTCGCGCTGGATCCCGCCGGCAACATCGGCGGCCCCAAGCTGCTGTTTATCACCATGCAGAACGTGTTCCACTCCATGGGCACACTGGGTCCCATCTTCGGCATCCTGTTCTATCTGCTGGTGGTGTTTGCCGCCATCTCCTCCTCCATCTCCCTGCTGGAGGTCATCGTGGCCCACTTCGTGGATAAGGCCCGTATCGAGGGCAAGGGTGACAAGCGCAAGAAGTACACCCTGATCGCCGCGGCTCTGGTGGGCCTGGGCTGCATCCTGGTCTGCGCCGACTGCCTGGGTTCCAGCGGTATCGCACCGGCCAATATACTGAATATAGCGGAACCCAAGAACTGGGCGGCTGACTGGCTGGACTTCTGGGATGCACTGTCCGAGGGCGTTATGATGCCGCTGGGTGCCCTGCTGATGTGCCTGATGATCGGCTGGGAGATCGGCCCCGAGTTCGTCAAGGAAGAGGCGGAGCAGTCCGGTCATGCCATGGGCAGCTACGGCTTCTTCAAGGTCTGCGTCAAGTTCATCACCCCGCTGTGCATGGTCCTCATCCTGTACGGCCAGATCAAGGAGTTCTTCTTCTAAGTAAATGCAGAACGCCGGAGCATTGCTCCGGCGTTCTTTCTGCCGCAAAAGGCCAGGCACTGAAAGCGCCCGGCCTTTTGTTTACTTAAGCGTAATGCTGTTTTGCAGCACGGCAACGCTGTACAGCAGCAGTACGTCCGCCCCCTCCGGGAATTCCGTCACCCGCGAAAGCGCGTCGGTGGAAATATAGCGGATGTCCACCGCGTATACGGTGCGGTAGCCGCCCGCCAGCAGGGGGATCAGGCTGCTGCCGAAGGAGTCGCGCACCACCACCAGCGTCCGGTCGTTGTCCGCCGCCGGGTTTTCGATCCGCAGCAGCGCCTTCGGTCCGCCCAGAAACAGGTCATAGGGCGATTTCTCCGCCGCGGTAAAGTCGTATACGCCGCCGGTGCTGTCCGTTTCATAGTCGTACACCGTGCAGCCATCCAGCAGGGGAGAGGTGATATAGGACAGGACGTCCGCCGTCAGCGGCTCCGCCGTCTTGCCCCAGTAGCTGCCGTGAAATTCGCCCGCCAGCGCGCACAGCGTCTCCTCTGTCGTGTCCGGCACAGGTGCATCCATGGCCTCCGATATGGCCTGCGCCACGGCGGAAAGACGCTCCTGCTGCCAGTGGGGATCGGTACGGTAATAGTCCTCCAGCGCCAGCAGCGGCGCGATGTCGATGATCTCCACCGGCAGCCGCTGCGCCAGATAGTCCGCCGTCTCCGGGGCCCCGGCGGGCGTGTAGCCCTCCGGCGTCTCCATAAAAGCGGCCTTATCTGGGATCACGCTCATATATACGTGTTCCGACCCGGGAAAATATGCCTCCAACAGGTGAGAAAACCGTTTTACGGCGAAGTCCAGTGATTTCTCGCTCCACGGTGCGTCAGCGGCGGCGGCATAGCCACGGTACACATATACCTCCGGCAGCGTATCCTCCTGCACCCGCCGGGTGGGAATAGCGGCAGCAGCTATGACCATAGCCGCTGCCGCCAGCAGAAATACGCCTCGCTCTATCCAGCGCTTCACAGGATGGCCTCGTCGTAGACGGGCTGCACGCCGAAGATGCCGTTCAGGTGGGACATAAAGGTGTTCACAAGATCCTCGGCACCGAACACGGACACCACATACTCGCCCACCACGGCCACGGCAACCTTATCGGGGAAGCCGCACATCCACTGCCGCTGCTGGATGTTGTCCCGCAGGGCGGTGGCCAGCGCATCGGCATCATCGGTGCAGTGGTACGCCGCGGCGGTAAAGGTGTTCTGGTTCATCATATGGACCAGCGACGCGGCCTGATCCACCTTGGCCGTCTCCGGCAGGCCGAGGGCGCTGTCCACAGCGGCGCGGTCGGTCAGGTCATAGACGCCGGGGGCGTCCTCCTTGCTGTTCGCCTCGGAGTAGTCGCCGCCGGCGGCGGGGAACTTCTCATCATCGGTGTAGGTGCTCCACACCTTCTCCAGCAGGTCAAGAGCGCTGGCAGGCGCGGCGGACTGGTCGCCCTTGCTGTCGTTCTTCGTGCCGCAGGCGGCGAGACTCAGGGTCAGCACGGCGGCGAGCACAAGGGAAATGATTTTTTTCATCGTGTAGTTTCCTCCTGAAATAGGTTTCTGTCCATTGAGACGGAGCGCGGTGCGATTTGGTTCCATGAAAATTCTGCCGCGCTTACAGCCAGCTCTGGTCAAAGCCGTAGGGCAGCAGCTCCTTCAGCGCGAAGCGCTTGCTCTCGCCCTTTCCGTTCAGGCAGATCACCGTCAGGTCGGGTGCGAACTCCATCATCACCTGCCGGCAGGTGCCGCAGGGCACGCAGTGATCCTCGCTGCGCCCGGCGATCACAATGGTGTCGAAGTCCCTGTGTCCCTCACTGACCGCCTTGACCATGGCCGTCCGTTCGGCGCATATCGTGGCGCCGTAGGCGGCGTTCTCCACGTTGCAGCCGGTGAATACTGTGCCGTCCTTGCACAGCAGCGCCGCGCCCACCGGGAAGTGGGAATAGGGTACATAGGAACGCTCCAGCATGGCCACCGCCATATCACAAAGCTGTTTTTCCGTCATGGTGCATCCTCCTTTGATCTTTTCCGGTTTCTTCCTCGTTTATACCTCAGCTCAGCTCCGCCTTGCCGGTGTAGAGCTGATAATACTTGCCCTTCTGCGCCAGCAGCTCCTGATGGTCGCCGCGCTCAATGATGCGCCCGTGCTCCAGCACCAGAATGGCCTGACTGTTCCGCACGGTGGACAGCCGGTGCGCGATAACGAACACCGTCCGGCCCTCCATCAGCGAGTCCATGCCCTGTTCGATCAGGTTTTCCGTCCGCGTGTCGATGGAGCTGGTGGCCTCGTCCAGGATCAGTACCGGCGGGTCGGACACCGCCGCCCGGGCGATGGCCAGCAGCTGGCGCTCGCCCTGGCTCAGGCTGCCGCCGTCCCCGGTGATGACCGTGTCATACCCCTGGGGCAGGTGGCGGATAAAGCTGTCGGCGTTGGCCAGCTTCGCCGCGGCGCGGACCTCCTCGTCCGTGGCGTCCAGCCGTCCGTAGCGGATGTTGTCCGCGATGGTGCCGGTGAACAGATGGGTGTCCTGCAATACCATGCCCAGCGAACGGCGCAGGGAGTCCTTCTGGATGTCCTTCACGTCAATGCCGTCATAGGTGATGGTGCCCTCCTGCACATCGTAGAACCGGTTGATGAGGTTGGTGATGGTGGTCTTGCCCGCGCCGGTGGAGCCCACAAAGGCGATCTTCTGCCCCGGCTTGGCGAACAGCGATACGTCGTTCAGTACCGTCTTTTCTCCGTCGTAGGAGAAGGTCACATGGTCGAAGCGCACGTCGCCCTTCAGCTCCACCAGCGTGCCGTCGGGCTTTTTCCACGCCCAGCAGCCGGTGCGGCGGTCCGTCTCGGTCAGCGCATCGCCGTGCTTTTCCACCCGGACGATGACGGTCTTGCCCTCATCCACCTCCGGCTCGGCCTCCATCACGGCGAAGATGCGCTCCGCGCCGGCCACCGCCGCCAGCAGCACGTTCACCTGCTGGCTGATCTGCGAGATGGGCTGGCTCACCTGCTTCACATACAGCAGGTACGCGCCCAGCGAGCCCACATCGAACATCCCGCCGATGGCCAGCAGTCCGCCCACGCAGCAGGTGACGGCGTAGTCGATGCGTGACAGGTTGGCCATGGCCGGCATCATGGCGCCGGAGTAGGTCTGGGCCGCCGTGGCGGCGTCCCGATAGCTGTCGTTCAGCCCGGAGAACTGCGCGATGGCCTTGCTCTCGTGGTTGAACACCTTGATGACCTTCTGGCCCTCCACCATCTCCTCGATATAGCCGTTCATGGCGCCCAGCGCCTGCTGCTGTGCCTGAAAGCTCACGCGGCTTCTGCCGCCCACGCCCTTGACCACCAGCAGCATCAGCACCAGAAAGGCAAAGGTGATCAGCGTCAGCACCCAGTTCATATACAGCATCATAACAACAATGCCGATAAACGTCAAGGCGCAGGACACCACACTGGCGAAGCTGGAGTTGATCATCTCCGACACGGTGTCCATGTCGTTGGTAAAGCGGCTCATCAGGTCGCCGGACTGGTGGGTGTCGAAGTACCGCAGGGGCAGGTCCTGCAATTTGTCGAACAGATCCTGCCGCATCTGGGCCACCGTCCGCTGGGAGATATGCACCATGATGCGGGCGTAGGCATAGGAGCACAGGCCCGACAGCAGGAACAGTCCCAGCAGCAGCGCCAGCATCTTCAGCAGCCCGGCGAAGTCGCCTACCAGAATATAGTCGTTGATAATAGGCTTGAGCAGATAGCTGCTCATCACCGAGCCAACGGAGCTGACCACCAGGCACACGAACACCACCACCAGCGACGCCTTATAGCGCCCGATATAGCGCAGCAGCTTGCTCACCGTGCCTCTGAGGTCCTTGGGCCGCTGGAAGCCGTGCCCCTGGGGCCCGTGGCCGCGCGGTCCGCCGCGTTTTTGTTCAGCCATCGATGCTCACCCCTTCCTGCTGGGAGCGATAGACCTCCCGATAAATGTCGCTCTGCGCCATCAGCTCCTCATGGGTGCCTATGGCGGAGATGTGCCCATCGTCCATCACCAGTATCAGGTCGGCGTCCATAACGGATGTGATCCGCTGGGCGATGATGAGCTTTGTTGTGCCGGGCAGCGCCGTTTTCAGCGCGCCCCGGATCTTCGCGTCCGTGGCGGTGTCCACCGCGCTGGTGGAGTCGTCCAGGATCAGTATCTTCGGCTTCCGCAGCACCGCTCGGGCGATGCACAGCCGCTGCTTCTGCCCGCCGGAGACGTTGGTGCCGCCCTGTTCGATATAGGTGTCGTACCCGTCCGGCATTTTCTCAATAAACTCGTCGGCGCAGGCCAGACGGCAGGCGTCCTCGATCTCCCGGTCCGTGGCGTTCTCGTCGCCCCAGCGCAGGTTCTCCCGGATGGTGCCGGAGAACAGCGTGTTCTTCTGCAGCACCATGGCGCAGCCGCTGCGCAGCGCCTCCATGGTGTAGTTCTTCACATTGTGGCCGCCCACATACACCGCGCCGCCGTTCACGTCGTACAGCCGGGGGATCATGCTCACCAGCGTGGTCTTGGCGCTGCCGGTGCCGCCTAAAATGCCCACCGTGGCCCCGCTGGGTACGGTAAAGCTCACGTCCTCCAGATTCCAGGCCTCCGCCGTGTCGTGGTACTTGAAATACACATGGTCGAAGCGGATGGAGCCGTCCTCCACCTTCAGCGCCGGGTCGGCCTGCTCGTCGGTGATGCGGGGCTTCTCCTCCAGCACCTCGGCGATACGCTTGCCGCAGGCGATGGCCCGGGTCAGCATCATCAGTACCACGGATACCATCATCAGCGACATCAGTATCTCACTCACATAGGTAAAGAACACGATCAGATCGCCGGAGAGCAGCGTGCCCTCCCACACGTAGTGGCCGCCGATCCACATGACCGCCGTGATGGTGCCGCCCATCAGGATCATCATCACCGGCATGAACAGCACCACAAAGCCGAAGGCGCGCTCGGCCATGCTTCGCAGCTTCTCACTGCGCTGGGTGAACTTCTCCTTTTCCTGCGCCTCACGCACAAAGGATTTCACCACGCGTATGGCGTTCAGGTCCTCCTGCACCACCAGGTTCAGCTGGTCCGTGGCCCCCTGCAAAGAGGTGAAGAACGGACCTACCCGCTTGATGACGATAACCACCGCGATGATCAGCAGGGAAATGACCACCAGGAACACCTGGCTCAGCCTTGTGCTGATGATCAGGGCCATCACCAGTGCCGTCACCAGCATGGTGGGGGCCCGCACCAGCATACGCATTCCCATGAATGTGGTCATCTGTACCGAGGCCACGTCGTTGGTCAGCCGCGTCACCAGACTGGCGGTGGAGAAGCGCTCGATGTTGGCGAAGGAGAAACGCTGTACCTGCTCGTACTCCGCCTTCCGCAGCGCCGCGCCGAAGCCCATGGACGCCTTGGCGGCCAGTGCCGCAGCGCCCACGCCGCAGCCCAGCGCCAGCAGCGCCATGATGACCATTTTCAGCCCCGCCGTCAGGATATAGCCTCTGTCTCCGTTGGCGATGCCGATATCCACGATGTCGCTCATCACCTGGGGCAGCGTCAGCTCCAGCACCGCCTCTCCGGCGGAGCAGGCGATGGCGAACAGCATCAGCAGGCGGTAGCCCTTGGTATAGGGCGCCAATTTTTTTATCATGCTTCCTCCTCCTCGTCGGTCAGGTTCCGTCCCGCCCGCAGCAGAAACGCGGTGAACTGCGCCTTTTCCTCCTGCGTGAAGCCGCGCTCCAGCCGTTCGTTCACCTGGTGCAGCACGGTCTGGAAATCGTCATGGAACCGCTGGCCCTCCTCTGTCAGTGCCAGAATGCGGCACCGTCCGTCCGTGGCGCTGACGGTGCGGTATACCAGCCCCTTCTCCTCCAGTCGGTCCACGATGCCGTTCACCGTGCTGGGCTTGATCATCAGATGGCGCTCCAGCGTCTTCTGGTTCACGCTGTCCTCCGCGTCGTGCAGGAACATCAGCGTCCGGCACTGCATGGGCGATACGTCGTAGCGCTTCAGCATCCGCCCCATCAGCTTATGCACCTGGTGATCGCAGTAGCCGAACAGCGCGCCGAAGTGCGCCGGGTGCTCGTCAAAGCAGAATTTCATGGCGGTCCTCCTTCTTTGTTTTTGAATTTTTAGCATACAAACTATTAGTGTGCTAAATTGTAGCACCAATATTTTTTGTTGTCAATAGGGAAGAGGGGCGGCTCTGTAAACGATCTGTGAACGGCGGGCGCGCTTTGTGAATGATTTGTTAATTCTTTATCAAGCCTGTTGACTTCCGCCCCGGATGCGTGTATGATACGCTCATCCGAAAGGATACCCACCCATTGTATTTCTCTCTCCTTTTACCGAAAAAAAGGCGGCGCTGAAGCGCCGTCTTTTTTCGTGTCTGTCGTTTCCGGCGCGGCTGAACTGCGTCTGCGCCGCGCCGCCTGCCCTTCGGCCTCGTTTATATCCAATGGCTATGAGGGCATGATGAAAGCAAACGCAAAAAACAGTTGCCATCGCGGAAGAATTGTAGTAGAATATATCTCACGAACTTGTCCTCCGCCGTGAGCTGCGGGGCCGGTCTCGCGCAATGGATACCCACGAATCATGTCAGGCGGGGAACCGAGCAGCATTAAGAGGGATCATCCATGTGCCGCGAGGGTGCCGGCCCTGTGGCTCACGGCGGAGGACTCGTTTATTTTGTTTGTCAGCAGGGAGGTGTGCCCATGTACCAGGCGCTGTACCGCAAATACCGGCCCAAGACCTTTTCCGAGGTGGTGGGCCAGCAGCACATCACCGATACGCTCCAGCGCCAGGTGGCCGACGGTCAGGTGGGCCACGCCTACCTGTTCACCGGTACCCGCGGCACCGGCAAGACCACCTGTGCCCGTATTCTGGCCAAGGCCGTCAACTGTCAGCACCCCATTGACGGCGCGCCCTGCAACCAGTGCGCCGCCTGCCGCGGCATTGACGACGGCTCACTGCTGGATGTGACGGAGCTGGACGCCGCCTCCAACGGCAGCGTCAACGACGCCCGCACCCTGCGGGAGGAGGCGGTGTATCCCCCCTCCGTGCTGAAAAAACGGGTGTACATCATCGACGAGGTCCACATGCTCTCGCGGGACGCCTTCAATGCCCTGCTGAAGATCATGGAGGAACCGCCGGAGCACCTGCTGTTCATTCTGGCCACCACGGAGCTGCACAAGGTCCCCGCCACCATCCTGTCCCGCTGCCAGCGGTTCTCCTTCAAGCGCATCCTGCCTCGTGACGCGGAGCAGCAGCTTTTGAAGATCGCGGCGGCGGAGGACATCGCCCTGACATCCGACGGTGCGGAGATCCTGGCCCGCATGGCCAACGGCGCTCTCCGCGACGCCCTGAGCCTGCTGGACCAGTGCCGTGCGGCGGACGGCGACATTGACAGCCGCACCGTGCTGGACACGCTGGGTCTGGCGGGCAGCACCCAGACGCTGCAATTGATGCGCTGCCTGCTGGCGCGGAACGCCGCCGATGCACTGGCCCTGTTTGACCAGCTGTATCGCAGCGGCAAGGATGTGGCCGCTCTGCTGGGTGAGCTCAGTGACCTCTCCCGTGATATGACGGTGCTGAAGGCCGCGCCGGAGGGCGGTGCGGCGCTGCTGTCCGGTGTCTACGACCGCAAGACCCTGACCGAGCTGGGCCGCGACCTGCCCATGAGCCGGTTTTTGTACATGGCAGACACGCTGCAAAGCTGCTGCGCCGCCCTGGCGGACAGCATCCGCCCCCGCACGGCGGCGGAGCTGTGCCTGCTGCGTCTGTGCGACGAGAGCCTGTCCGGCGACCTCACCGCCTTCGACCGGCGGCTGGCCTGTCTGGAGCAGGCGGTGCAGCAGGGCGTCATCGCCCCCCAGCGCCCCTCCCCGCGGCAGGAAGCGCCGGTACGTCCGGCTCCTGCGCCGCGTCCGGCCTGTCAGCCGCCGGTGATGGGGCAGCCGCCTCTGCCGGAGGAACCGCCCCTGCCGGAGCAGGCGGTGCGGGACTTCGGCCTGCCGGAGGAGCCGCCGGTACGTCCCGGTCACCGGAATGATCCGCCTGTGCCCGCCGCCCCTGCGGCAGCGGGAGACGACAGCGTGTGGCGGCGTCTGCTGGATCAGTACAAGGGCCGTCTGCCGGTGAATGCGCGGGTCATGCTGAGCATGGCCTCCGGCGTGCTGGACGGCGACTGCCTCACCGTACTGTGCCGCGACGACTTCACCCAGAAGCAGCTGGACAAGCCGGAGATCCTCACCGTCCTGCGGGACGTTACCGCCGCCGAGCTGGGCCGCGATATCCGCGTGATGCTGGCGGTGGGCAAGGCCCCTCCCGCATCCGGACGCAGCGTACCCCCTCCCCCGCCATCGCGGCATGCCCCGCAGCCCGCGCCGCAGGCAGCGGCCCCGGTGCCGCCCGCCAACGATCCCCCGCCATGGGAGCCTCCCGCCTCTACCGGCGGCGACCGGCTGGACGAGCTGGCTCAGAACGGGCGGCAGCTGGACAACTTCAAGATCAAATAAACTGATGATACAAAGGAGAATAACGACATGGCAAAGGGTTATAGCGCCCGCAAGGGCTTTTCCGGCGGTGCCGGCATGATGCAGCAGCAGGCGCAGATGCAGCAGAAGCTGATGAAGATGCAGCAGGAGATGAGCAAAGCCCAGGAGGAGGTGGAGAACAGCTCCTTTACCGCCTCCGTAGGCGGCGGCGCCGTGACTGCCGCAGTTTCCGGCAAGAAGGAGCTCACCGCTCTGACCATCAAGCCCGACGTGGTGGACCCCGAGGATGTGGAGATGCTGCAGGATCTGGTCATCTCCGCCGTCAACGAGGCCCTGCGTCAGGCGGAGGAGGCCATGAGCTCCTCCATGAACGCCCTCACCGGCGGCCTGAACATCCCCGGTCTGGGCCTGTAAAAAGCATAAAAAAAGCAGCCCCGAAGCGGTGCTTCGGGGCTGCTTTTTTATGCCTCGGCATCGGCGAAGTACGTCACCAGCAGATCCGTCACCATGCCGTAGCTGCGGATGCCGCTGGCGTCGCCGTTGGTCTTGAGGAACGCGTCGTACACGCTCTCCGACGCCTGGGACACCGGTCCCCGGAACGCCGCCCAGTAGGTGTTGTCCGCCCGCAGGTCTGCGATCACCGTCTCCGGCAGGGTCTCGCGGATGGCGCGACTCCGGTCGGGGTCCGCGCGGTACAGGGCATTGGAGAGATAGACGTATCCCTCCAGCCAGCCGGAGTAGCGGTACACCGGATCGGCGCATCTCGTGGCTGCCAGGATGCCGATGAAATTGCACTCCTGCTCAGAGATAACGCCCCGCTGGTGGGCCATCTCGTGGCACACCGTGGACGGCAGCCACGCCACAGGGCTGTCCATGTTCACATTGGCCTCGCCGGTAAAGGGGAAATAGAAGCCGGTGAGCCGCAGCACGCTGAGGGCGTTGGAGCAGGCGAAGGGC
>ERZ824473.3654-NODE-3654-length-14861-cov-3.227746_pt1 | contig 14861 bp, 10 predicted proteins | sample MGYA00519874_ERZ824473 | MGnify/ENA primary metagenome ERZ824473 (study PRJEB31778, sample SAMEA3449151) | human gut metagenome | biome: human gut; feature: human-associated habitat; material: faeces | place: United Kingdom | collected 2010/2012 ... | reverse complement strand
ATATCACGCATTTCCTCCTTTTCCCTTCCGTTCTTCTCGCAGTAATTCCGCAATATACTGCTCATTCTCCGCTTTTGCCGCCCGTTTCTGCCGGTAGAACACCGCCTGCTTCTTCAGGTAAGGGAAAGCGATCGCCACCGCCACAATAATGGAGGATACCAGCTTTAAGCACTCTGCCGGGACATTCAGGCGAAGCGCCACCGCCACGATAAAACGGTATAGACAGCTTCCCAGAATCACGCCGATGACCCGCTTTAACATGCTGCCCTTTCCGATGATCGTCTCTCCGATAATCAGACTGGCGAGCGCGATCGTCACCATGCCGGTTCCAAGGTTAATATCACAGGACTTCTGGTACTGCGCGAGCAGTCCGCCGGAGAGTCCCGTCAGCGCATTGGCGACGCACAGACCGATCGTAATCATCATTCCCGTATTGATGCTGGATGCCCGCACCATATCCGGATTATCCCCGGTTGCCCGGATGGAAAGTCCGAGTCTCGTATTTAAAAACAGAGAGATCAATACGCCGACCAGTGCGACAATCACTGCCGCCACGATCAGCTTATACCAGGTTCCGCCGATCGCGTCTTTTGCCCATGTAAATACGGAATCACAGGCAAACAGATTCAGGTTGGAGGCGAATCCCATCACCGCAATATTGATCGTGTAAAGTCCGGTGTTGACAATAATTCCTGCCAGAATCGACTGTATGCCGAGTCTGGTCTGCAAAAATGCCGTCACAAAACCGGAACACACACCGGCAGCCATCGCCGCCAAAAGTCCGAGTACCGGATGTCCTGCCAGCGTAACCGAAGCGCACACTGCACATCCCAGCGTAAAACATCCGTCCGTTGACAGATCCGCTATATTTAAAATACTAAACGAAATGAACAGTGCAAGCGCAACCAGTGCATAAATAAATCCCAGTTCCAGTGCACTCTGCACGATCGATAAGGTGATGATTGATCCCATATTATTCAAACTCCTCTGCCGTTACTGTCTCAATAACTTCCGAACACATATCTTTAAACATGGAGTAGTCCAGTCCAAGTGCTTCTGCCGTCTCTGTATTTACGGTCACAATTCCCCGCTCCAAGGTCTCGATCGGAGTTGCCGCCGGATCGGCTCCGTTTACCAGAATATCGACTGCCATATCGGCTGTCTTTGTTCCAAGCTCCTCATAATTGACTCCGTAACCGCAGAATGCTCCGTTTAATGCGAAGGAGTCCGCTCCTGTGTAGTGCGGGATTCCCGCATCGATGAACTTCTCAAAGATGGCAAGCTCTGCCGTCATGACGGTGTTGTCCTGCGGGGTAAACACTGCGTCTACGCCCTCTGCCACCAGGGCATCCGCTGCCGCCTGCACCTCCGCAGAGGTCGTACCGGTCTTCTCCACATAGGCGATTCCCTTCTCATCGCAGTATGCCTTTGCGTCCTCAATCGCACCAAGGGAGGAAGCCTGGCTCTTATCATAGAGCAGTCCGACCTTTGCGGTATCTGGATTTGCCGCCAGCATCAGATCAAAAATCGCTGCCGTGTCGATGGCATCCGACGTTCCTGTAATATTGGAACCCGGTGCGTTCACATCTGCCGCCAGTCCGGCGCCCACCGGATCCGACACCGCGGAAAATACAACCGGAATCTGATTCTCCTCGGTCGCACTCTGCATCACGACTGCGGTCGGCGTCGCAATCGGGATAATCAGATCCACATCATCCGCCACCAGATCCGCTGCAATCTGTGTCAGAATCGACTGATCTGCCTGCCCGTTGAACGTGTAATCCGCATAATCAAAGGTAACTCCGAGCTCTGCTCCTTTTGCTGTGAGTTCCGCTTCAATCGCTTTTTCAATCTGATTTAAGGAAGCATCATCCACATACTGTACAATACCGACTTTATATACGGTTCCCTCCGCCGCTGTCTGGTCTGCCTCTGCCTTCTGTATCTCCGCCTGCGCGTCTCCTCCTGCCTCATTGGTCAATTCCACGGTCGTACCGGAGCCGGAACTGCTTCCGCAGCCTGCCACCGCTGTTGCCACCATCGTCATTGCAAGAACTGCTGTCATCATTTTCTTTTTCATAATCATTTCCTCCTTTTTCCTATTACATAAAAAAAGCCGTCTCAAGCTATTGCTTGAGACGGTAATAAACTAATATTATCGCGGTACCACTCATCTTGACAAAATGTCCACTCACTTCATGCACTATCATACATGCCGGATGGATAACGGGTCCGGTTCCCGGCGGCTCCTACCTGCGTATCCACTGTTCAGGCCGCCCTCAAAAGTCCATTCAACAAATCCCTCCATACTGCAATCCCACCGCCTGCAGCTCTCTGTGATCTCGGATAAATGTCTACTACTCTTTCTCAAAGGTTTATCGGTATGTCATTTACTTTAATACATTAACGTGTATTTGTCAACCTTATTTTTAAATTTCCATCAGACGGAACTTCTCGATCGTCTGCTCCAAATCCTGCGCGATATTCTGAAGTGTCTTTGTGTAGTCCGTGATGTCTGCCATCGTCGTGTTGACCTGATCTGTGGATGCATTGACCTCTTCCGTCGCCGCTGCCGACTGCTCCGATACGGATGCAATCGCCTCCATACGACTTACGACCGTATCCTTGTTGGATGACATGTCCGCATTGAGCCGGTTGATGTTCTCCATGCCGGCATTCAGCTGCTCAATCTGCGTGATAATCTGACGGAATACCTCTTCCGTGCGCTCGATCGCTTTCTGCTGCTCCGACTGAAGCTCCTCGTTCTCCTGCATGGTCTCTTCCACCTGCTTGGACTTGTCCGTAATCTCGGTGATAATCTTCTTGATCTCATCCGTTGATTCCTTTGACTCATCCGCCAGCTTCCGGATCTCGTCTGCAACGACCGCAAATCCCTTGCCCATCTCTCCGGCTCTCGCCGCCTCGATAGAAGCATTCAGGGAAAGCAAATTGGTCTGTGCCGTAATATCCGCAATCGCATCGGAAATATAGAAAATCTTGTCAATGCTGGCAATCATCTCATTCATCACTGCAAGGGACATGCTCGACTTCTCTACGGTCTTCTGTGATTTTTCGATCAGATCCTTCACGCTGCCGAGTCCCTCCGAACTGATCCGGTTCGTCTCCTCGGTCATCTGGTTGATCTCGCTGACACAATCTCTGGAGGACTCCAGACTGTTCTTGAGGTTGTCCACCTCACTGCTTGCCTCCTGCGTGCTCTCCGCCTGCTTCACCGCACCGTCAGCCACGCTCGAGATCGCCTCCGCGACCTGTCCCATCGTGCTTCTGGTATCTCCCGCGATCTCGGAAATATGATCCGAAGTCTCTAAAATATGTCTGGACTTATCCTCCACCTCACGGATCACTGTGGATACATCCTTGACCATATCGTTAAAATGCGTCTCCAGCGCACCGAACTCGTCTCCTCTGGTGACCGCAATCGTCTGGGTAAAATCTCCCTCTGCCACAGCAGCTGTCGCACGCTCAATCTTTTTGATCTCACGCACAAGGCTGTACGCGGTAATAAGCGCGATCACAATACCGAAGATCACTCCGAACGCACCCGCAAATACCAGCGCACCGTTGATCTTCGCAAGATTGCCGGTGTTCTCGACATCGCTGATGCAGCCCAGAAGAATCCAGCCTGTCACCTGGTCTGTCATCGCGGTCACCGCACAGTCCATGCCATCTGCACGCATCGTGTATACAGACTCCAGTGTGATGTCGGAAGCGCTCTCATCGCCCGCTTCCTCCAGGGCGCTCTTCTGCTCCTCCAGAGACTTCAGTTCTCCGGAAATCGGCGTCCAGAATTCCAGACCCGTCACATTTCCGTCCGCAAAGGTATTTTTGTCACTGTCGATCACAATATTGCCGTCCGCATCGATCAGCATGGCAAATCCCGTGTTGAGAATGCGGATATTCCTGATATAATTCTCCAGTTGCGCCGCATCAATATCCATCGCCACAACGCCCATTAAGACATCTTTGTATTTGACCTCCTGCGCTACGGTGAAGATCTGCCCGCCTGTCTGCGGATCCTCATAAGGCTGTGTGATATAGCTGAAAATAGAATTTACTTTTGCCTTTCTGCCCTGGCAGTTCACATACCAGTCTTCCCCGGACAGATCCACATTTTCCTCGATGGTGTTCATCGCCGTCTTATCACCGTTGTCCTCGTACTTCACCCATCCGGTGATGAGTTTTCCGCTGGACGTCGCATAATAGCTTCGCACCGCTCCCTGCGTTACCTTGCACGCCGCCACCAGTTCATCCTGCACGTTGGCAATATAGTCATCAAACTGATCCTCGTACTCCAGCTGCTTGATGGAAGTCTTGCGCGTCAGCAGATCCACCGGAAGGCTGATCGTCTTCTCATACGTCTGCAGACTGTTCAACGCGCTCTCTAACGTCTGCTCGCTTGTGAGCTGCATGTTGCTGTTTAACACATTCTTCGTACGGCTGTATGTAATCACTCCACAGATCACAACACTTCCCGCAATCGCCACAAGAAAGCTCAAAATCATTTTCGGCCCTAAACCCAATTTTTTCATCTGTTTCCTCCGTTCATACTGCAATATGACACTTTATTACTTACATTGTAGATGTTTCGCACATTTTTGTAAATATCCGGTATTTTCTTTCATTGTATTACATTCTAAACAAAAACCTCCCTGCCGGCATTCTGCCAGCAAGGAGGTTCTCAAAAAATGCCCACGCACTCTGCTCCTATGAAAAATAAACAAGTTCGTCTTCCGGCTTTTCTGCAGGTGTAATGGAAATCGGATACAGTACCGGTCCTTTTCCCTTGTACTCTCTTGCAAACTCCACCTTGATCTGCGCGGTAATATGAATCCAGGACTTGTGCGGAATCTTATCCTCATCCGGATATTTGCACTTAAATCCGATGAAGGTAATATCCTCCACACAGCAGGTCATCGCAAAACGTCCCGGAACAAAAATGCCCTTCTTGAGCTTGTCAGGATTGTATACAAGCGCCAGAAAGCTGACTTTCTTCCCCTCGTATTTCTTCGGGTTGTCCAGGCAGTCCATATACCAGATTGCATAATCCGCATCTGTAATCTCTAGTTCATCTCCCGAGATGTCAAACGGCAGCTCCTCCTCGCGCTCGTCGAGCGATCCGTCCGCGCGCTCATACACAAGCTGTGCCTTACGGTTGAGCGCCTTGACATTTCTGCGGTATTTTCCCTTATCCGTGCTGTCGTCACAGCGGTTAAAGATCACGACGTCCGCCTGAAACAGCTGTTCCATAATCATCGTGCGCATATTGGCAAGATACATATCAAAGGTGGTCGCATCCACGGTCGCAAGGGACTGCACCACCATCCACCCGCGCGGAAGCTCCGTCTCGGTGAGCGTATCCATTCCCCAGGTTCCGTTATATTCGATGAACACCTGATCCGGCAGATATTTCATATTGATGGCATTGAGAAAATCAGCAGTAAAATCTTCCTCATTCTCCACCATCACGAGGCTTGCATTGATTTTTTTCAACTCTGCCTCATCATATTCCACCTCTCCGTCTTCACAGCAGATGATCAGGCTCTTTCCCTGATCGGCAAACCCGTTCTCCAGCAGCGTCTCCTTGATCAGAGTCGTCTTGCCACTGTCCATGAATCCGGTAAATAAATAAATCGGTATCTCCTGCATGTTCTATTCCTCTCTGTCTTATCTCACTATTAAAAGGCAGTCTTCACAGCTTAAGCGATTCCAAATAACTCCTCTAATCTGTGCTCGTCGATATCTGTTCCGATCACGCACAGACGTCCCGTATAATCCGGCTCGCCGTCACGCAGCTCGTACTCCCCCGGCACCATGTCAAAATAAATCCAGGAGCCGTTCTCATCCTCCACCATGCCCTTCGCACGGAGAATGGTTCCATAGTCGTCCGTCTCGCACAGAGTCTTTAAGACATCCTCAATCTTTGCCTTGGTAAACTTATGCGGCGTCTCTTTTCCCCAGCTTGTAAACACCTCATCCGCATGATGATGGTGATGCTCATGATCGTGATCGTGGCAGCCGCAGGTACAGTTCTCGCCGTGCTCGTGATGATGCTCATGGTCATGCTCGTCGTGGTCGTGGTGATGCTCATGATCGTGATCCTCATGGTCATGCTCGTCATGATCGTGATGATGCTCATGATCGTGATCCTCGTGGTCATGCTCGTCATGGTCGTGATGATGCTCATGATCATGATCGTCGTGGTCATGGTGATGCTCATGGTCATGCTCGTCATGGTCGTGATGATGCTCGTGCTCATGCTCCTCGGCTTCTTCCTTCGCATGCTGCTCTGCCATCAGCTTTCTCTCAAGAGAATCCTGTCCCTCTACCACCTTTAAAATCTGCTCTCCGCGGATGGAATCCCACGGGGTTGTGATGATGGCGGCCTTATCGTTGATGGACTGAATCTGCTTTACGCAGAGCTCCAGCTGCTCCGGCGTCGCATTCTGGCTGCGGCTTAACACAACAGTGGTCGCATATTCGATCTGGTTATTGAAAAACTCGCCGAATGCCTTCATCTGCTTGCTCGCCTTTAATGCATTTACAACCGTGATGAGACCGTTCAGCTTTACATCCTCTTCCTTCTCCACGTCAATCACAGACTTCATGACATCCGAGAGCTTGCCGACGCCGGACGGCTCGATCAGGATACGATCTGGATGATACTTGCCGATCACCTCATGCAGGTTTCTGCCGAAATCGCCAACCAGTGAGCAACAGATACAGCCAGAGTTCATCTCAGTGATCTGAATTCCCGCATCCTTTAAAAATCCTCCGTCAATGCCGACCTCCCCGAACTCGTTCTCGATCAGCACCAGCTTCTCGCCTGTGAACACTTCATCAATCATCTTCTTGATGAAAGTCGTCTTTCCGGCACCTAAGAATCCTGAAATAATGTCAATCTTTGTCATATCTATCTCTTCCTTTCCTTACAATACATCATTTGTTCCAAAACACATATATTTTACTCGTTTTTCCTCCATTTTGCAAATCATATGCATTTTTTTCATATATTTTTTATAATATTTCTCCGGTTCACTGCTTCTGAAACTGCATGTGATACAGTTTTTCATAAATTCCCTTCTTTGCGAGGAGTTCCTCATGCGTTCCCTCTTCCTCGATGCCGTTTTCGGTCAGCACAAGAATCTTCTCGGCATTCTTGATCGTGGAAAGGCGGTGTGCAATCACGAATGTGGTACGGTTTTTCGCCAGTTTTTCCAGGGAGTCCTGAACCACCTTTTCACTCTCATTGTCGAGTGCCGACGTCGCCTCGTCAAAGATCAGGATCGGCGGGTTTTTCAAAAAGACGCGCGCGATTGAGAGGCGCTGCTTCTGTCCGCCGGAAAGCTTGATGCCCCGCTGTCCGATGTCAGTCTCATATCCCTGCGGCAATGACATAATAAATTCATGGGCATTGGCATTTTTCGCCGCCTCGATGACTTCCTCCCTCGTGGCATCCGGTCTTCCGTAACGGATATTCTCATACACGGTTCCGACAAACAGATACACGTCCTGCTGTACCATTCCGATGTGGTCGCGCAGACTCTTTAAGGTGAGGGCCCGCACGTCCGTTCCGTCGACCTTCACCGCCCCCTCCGTCACATCATAAAACCGCGGAATCAGGGAGCAGAGTGTGCTTTTTCCCGCTCCGGACGCTCCGACAAGCGCCATGTAAGAGCCCGCCGGGACCGTCAGATTGATATGTTGCAATACCTGTTCAGTATTCTCCTCGTACTGAAACGACACATCTTCAAAAGTAATATCTCCGCGCACATCGGTAAGCTCTTTTGCATCCGCCCGATCCTTGATGTCCGGCTCGATCTCCATGATCTCGCAGAAGCGCTCGAAACCGCTGTACCCGTTCTGAAACTGCTCCGTGAAATCGATCAATGTCCGCACGGGATCGGTAAATACACTGATGTAGAGCACAAATGTGACAAGATCACTGACATTGACCTTACCGTTTGCAATAAGGATGGTTCCGGCGAGAATGACGTTGACCTGAATCAGTGTCGTGAACGCGCCCAATCCCGCCTGAAAGCTTCCCATATAATGATAGCTGTTCTTCTTGGCAGACAAAAATCCCGCATTTCCAATCTTAAACTTTTTCTTCTCAATCTCCTCGTTGGCAAACGACTTTACCACGCGGATACCGGAGAGGTTATCCTCAATCTGCCCGTTGATCTCCGCAATCTTCACACGGTTCTGGCGGAACGCACGCCGCATTTTGCCATTCAGGTAATACGCGTACGCAAACATAAACGGCAGGACGATGAACGCCGCCAGCGCCAGAAGCGGGCTGATATTGACCAGAATCACAAACGCACCGATGATCTTGATCGCCGAGAGAATAATATTCTCCGGTCCGTGGTGCATCAGCTCCGTGATGTCAAACAGATCCGTCGTGATCCGGCTCATCAGCTGCCCGACCTTCTGGTTATCATAGAACGAAAAGGATAATTTCTGCAGATGCTCAAAAATCTCGGCACGCATGTTGTACTCGATTTTCGCTCCCATCACATGGCCGTAATTCGAGATAAAAAACTTGCTGTAACAGTCTGCCGCCACCATTGCAAACAGTGCAGCCGCAATGATTTTGATCTGGAACATGATCTGCGCCTTATCCTCGTACACAAGCGTGTAGGTGACGTAGCGTATCACTAACGGAATCGCCAGCGCGACGGCAGCAGACACCGTCGCAAAGAACATATCCGCCCAGAAAATACAGCGGTATGGCTTATAATAAGACAACATTTTTTTGAAATTTTTACTCATTTTCACACTCCTTAATCTCTTTTTCAAAAGACCCTTCTATTTTATCTGCTGCGCGAAAAATGTCAAGCGACACGCCGCACGAACTGTGCTATACTATACATAGTTACGATTACCATTTAAGGAGGCATCATTATGAACCCAAGACAAATGCATTATGAAACGCTTGCCGGTACCATCATCAAAAATCTTGCCAGACGCCGCATGGAAGGCTACTACTGCGCCACCGTCGAGGACGCTGAAAAGATGGCATTCTCTTTCCTTACCCCGGGCTGCACAGTATCTTTCGGCGGCTCCATGACCCTGGAGGATACCGGAATGCTGACCGCCCTGCGCCACGATCCGGGAATCACCCTGCTCGACCGCGCCCAGGCAAAGACACCGGAGGAGACAAAAAAGATCTATCACGATGCTCTTTCTTCCGATTTTTATTTTATGAGCACCAACGCGATCACCAAAGACGGCGAACTTGTCAATATCGACGGCACCGGCAACCGTGTGGCAGCCTTAATCTACGGTCCGGAACACGTGATCGTCATGGCAGGCATGAATAAAGTGGCTGCAAACGTAGACGAGGCATTAAGCCGTGTTCATGGTACCGCCACACCGATGAACTGCAAGCGTCTCGGTAAAAATACGCCTTGTTCCGCTACCGGCGTCTGTTCCGACTGCCTGTCCCCTGACTGTATCTGCAATCAGGTCGTCATCACAAGACGAAGCGGCATCGAGGGACGCATCAAAGTCATTCTGATCGGCGAGGAACTTGGATACTAAAATCCAGGTTTCCACCCGACAAGGCAGAAAAAATCCTGCTTGCCGGATTTCCACGCCGCGCATGGCTGCTTGCGACCTGAATTCTATTACGAAAAAAAGAGTTACCGCGAAACGGTAACTCTTTTTGCATACATTAGTTGTACTTTCTTTTTCTTGCTGCTTCAGATTTCTTCTTGCGTTTTACGCTTGGCTTCTCGTAATGTTCTCTCTTACGAATCTCCTGCTGAATACCTGCCTTTGCGCAGTTTCTTTTAAAACGACGTAAAGCGCTGTCTAAAGTCTCGTTTTCTTTTACAATTACACTAGACATTATCTCACACCTAACCTCCCTCCAGTTGCGTATTGTGCATATTCAACTGTTTGGGTCATATTCATTGCACTATATAAGATTATAACACATATTTTTTTCCCGTCAACTGTTTTTCTAAAAAAGCGAAAAATTCAGACAATTTACTCTTCCCGCAGTTTGAATTTGGTAATCAGACCATCCAGGGAATCTGCCTCCGCCGAAAGTTCCTCACTGGTAGCAGATGTCTCCTCGGAAGCTGCGGAATTGCTTTGAATAACATCCCCAATATCCTTCACGCCGTTTGCAATTCTCTTAACGGACTCTGCCTGCTGATCGGAAGACACACGGATATTTGCCACTTCCTGAATAATATCGTCAAGTTCCGTCAATACCTTGTTCAGGGATTCTGCCGTCTGCTGTGTCACGGTGTTGCCACGGTCAACCTCACTCTGATTTGCCTCCAGAAGATGTCTGGACGTCTCAGCCGCCTGCGCACTGTTCTCCGCAAGCATACGGATCTGTTCTGCAACAACCGCAAATCCTCTTCCTGCCTCTCCGGCTCTCGCCGCCTCGATGGATGCGTTTAAGGAAAGCAGGTTCGTCTGGGAAGCAATGCTCTCGATCTGGCCGATCACACTTACAAGCTCCTGGGAGGTGCCGGAAATACGCTCCATGGCCTCCGTCAGTTCCTGCATCTTCTGCTGGCTGACATTCGCCTCCATGCCGACTTCCTTTGCCTTGTCATGCACCACATCGGTGGATTTACTGTTCGCCTCTACCTGCTCAGATACGGTTGCGACACTCTCCACAAGATCATCAACCGCACTTGCCTGCTCCGTTGCTCCCTTCGCAAGATCCTGAGAGCTGATAGCTAGCTGCTCTGCGCCGGCTGCCACCTGATCGGAAGACTCGCGGATCTGCTTAAACGTGCCGCTCACATCGGTCACCATGCTGATCAGATGTGTCATGACATTCTCAAATTCGCCGACATAAGATTCCTTGCAATTGGATCTTACCGCATAATTGCCCTGTGCAAACTCTTCCAGAATATATCCAAGATCCTCAATAATCTTGTTCAATGTAGTGACCGTCACTCGGAAACTGTCCGCCAGCTTTCCCAGCTCATCATCCGAGCTGTACTGCACTTCTACATCCAGATTTCCTTTGGAGATCTCTTCCGCTACTTTTGTCAGCTCCGTCACCGGATCCACCACTGCATCCACGATCTTCTGGCTGTTCCTCTGGATCAGTCTCGTATCATTGACTGCCGTAATAAGAAATACAATAAGAACCAGAATCGTGTAAGCGAGTGAAAACTGCTTCGGCACATAAGCCGCCGCAAAAACTGCAATCGCTGCAATCACAAGCGTCACATACATTACCACACTGACTCTCCGGTAACTTCCTTTTACCTTATCACTCAGACTACCTTGTCCCCTATCTCTTTCGTCCATCCCTGTCCTCCTGTTTTATCAGATATGCCCATATCCCGATACATAAAAACGGCATATTGCCGATACCTACGTACCATTATACACCGTTTTTACTATTTGTAGCAACAAATTATAAAATATTTTTTTGAATTCTAAATTTTATAAATATACGCAATCGTGTATTTCTGTCGAGTTTTTATGCAAGCTGTGCCTCAAGTGCCGTTTTCGCCTCGGCAATGGCATCCGGAATGCCTGCCGGATTCTTACCGCCTGCCTGCGCCATGTTCGGACGTCCACCACCGCCTCCGCCGACTTTACCCGCAATGCTCTTGATGAGATTGCCGGCATGTGCGCCGTGCGCCATCGCATCGTCTGTCGCCATGGCAACCAGATTGACTTTTCCGTCTGATGCAGATGCAAGAACTATCACGCCTTCTCCCAGCTTTCCCTTTAACTGGTCGCCCAGATCTCTCAGACCGTTCATATCGACGCCGTCCACGCTGACAGCGAGGAGCTTCACACCCTTCACTTCCACAACCTGATCCATGACATCTCCAAGTGCTTCCTTGGCTGCCTTGCTCTTTAAGGATTCGTTCTCACTCTGAAGTGCCTTTAACTCCGCCATCAGATGACCGATCTTCTCGACGAGAGTTGCTGGTGTTGCCTTTGCAGCCTTGGCTGCAGCCTCGAGTTCTTCCTCTTCCTTCTTATAATATGCAAATACATTGTCTCCGGTCAGAGCCTCGATACGGCGCACGCCCGCAGCCACACCGCTCTCAGAGATAATCTTAAATACAACAATATCGCCGGTGTTCGCCACATGAGTACCACCACAGAACTCCTTTGAAAAATCTCCCATGGACACGACTCTTACCGTCTCACCGTACTTTTCACCGAAGAGTGCCATCGCGCCTGTCTTCTTCGCTTCCTCGACCGTCATGACGTCGGTTCTGACATCAATCTTCTCAGCGATCTTCTCGTTGACGATTGCTTCCACCTTCTTAAGTTCTTCCGGTGTCATCGCTGCAAAATGGCTGAAGTCAAATCTGGTGCGCTCACCGTCCTGATAGGAACCTGCCTGCTCTACATGTGTGCCGAGCACTTCGCGCAGCGCTTTCTGTAACAGGTGGGTTGCAGAGTGGTTCCTGCAGGTATCCCTGCGCAGCTTTGCATCCACACTGAGATCTGCTACATCTCCCGCCTTAATCATACCGTTTGTCATCTTGCCGATATGGCCGACCTTACCACCACGCAGCTTGATGGTCTCTTCCACCTGAAAGATACCGGAGGCGGTGCGGATCTCGCCCTTATCTCCCTGCTGACCACCCATCGTCGCATAGAACGGCGTCTTCTCCACGATGATCGTGCCGACCTCTCCGTCGGAAAGCGCCTCCACCAGCTCTGTCTCGGTGGTGAGCACTGTGATCTTTGAAGATGCTGTAAGGCTGTCGTAGCCTGTGAACTCCGTCGTGATCGAAGGATCAATCTCATCGTATACCGTAGCATCTGCGCCCATGTAATTCGTTGCTTTGTGTGCATCATGTGCTTTTTTCTTCTGGATCTCCATGGCTTTCTTAAATCCGTCCTCGTCAATGGAAAATCCCTTCTCCTCCAGGATCTCCTGCGTCAGATCGAGCGGGAAGCCATACGTATCATAGAGCTTGAATGCGTTCTCTCCGGACAGCGTCTTCTCTCCAGCTGTCTGCATTTCCTTCTCCATCTTCTCTAAGATGGCAAGACCCTGATCGATGGTCTTGGCAAACTTCTCCTCTTCCTGCGTAAGCACTTTGAAGATAAAGTCCTTCTTCTCCTCGAGTTCCGGATAACCATCCTTGCTCTCATCGATTACCGTCGCTGCAAGCTTCGCCATGAAAGTACCACCGATGCCAAGCATTCTTCCGTGTCTCGCTGCACGGCGTATGATACGGCGGAGCACATAGCCGCGACCCTCATTTGACGGCATGATACCATCGGAAATCATGAATGTTGCGGAACGGATGTGATCGGTAATCAGACGGATGGACACATCATCGAGCGCATCCTTCTGGTAAGACTTTCCGGACAGTTCACAGACCTTGTCGCGGATTGCTTTCATCGTATCAATGTCGAATACGGAATCCACATCCTGCATGACAACCGCAAGACGCTCAAGTCCCATACCGGTATCGATATTCTTCTGGGAAAGTTCAGTATAACCACCCTTGCCATCACCCTCAAACTGGGTAAATACGTTGTTCCATACTTCCATAAAGCGGTCACAGTCACAGCCGACCTTGCAGTCCGGCTTACCGCAGCCGTATTTTTCTCCGCGGTCATAATAGATCTCGGAGCACGGACCGCATGGACCTGCGCCATGCTCCCAGAAATTGTCACACTCTCCGGTCTTGGGGTCACGGTAGAATCTTGTGATACGCTCTGCCGGCACACCGACTTCCTTCGTCCAGATGTCGAACGCCTCGTCATCCTCCCCGTAGATCGACGGATAAAGTCTGTCCTCCTCCAGTCCGAGCACCTTTGTCAAAAACTCCCAGGACCATGCGATCGCTTCATGCTTAAAATAATCACCAAAGGAAAAGTTGCCGAGCATCTCAAAAAAGGTCAGATGTCTTGCAGTCTTTCCTACATTCTCAATATCACCGGTACGGATACACTTCTGACATGTGGTCACTCTTCTCCTCGGCGGTATTTCCTGACCTGTGAAATATGGCTTAAGCGGTGCCATACCTGCATTGATCAATAGTAAACTGTTATCATTGTGTGGTACCAATGAAAAACTCTTCATCGCAAGATGTCCCTTGCTTTCAAAAAACTCAAGATACATTCTGCGCAATTCATTTTCTCCATAAAACTTCTTCACGACAAGTTCCTCCAACGTTGTATAAACTATTTCATGCCCTGTCTTTTTGCAGGGTCACGACGACATTATTCTTTTCCGGCATTTCCGGAAGCTGCAGTGTCTTTTTTCGCTTTGCTTTTCTCTGCCCATTTTCTGCCAGCAAATACTCCAGCAACTGCAACAGCTGCAAGAATTACCATTATTAACACATAATGTACAAACCATCCAAATACTGCCATAAATACCCCTGCCTTTCTATCTTCTATAACTTATTCAGTATAACGCACTTTTTTCCTATGAGTCAAGCGTTAACACTACTTTTCCTCAATCAGGAAAACCTGATTTTCATGTGTGATTTCCACCACACGCTCCGCCATCCCCGGATTCCATATTTTATTCTTATAAACCGGGATGTGGGAATAATCCTGCCACATATGCATCGGGAACACATATTCCGCGGATGTGGTCTCCAAAAAATAATCCATTCCGAGTTCCTGATCTGCGCCCTGTCGCGGATCCATCGGAACAAATGCAAGATTGATTGGTTTTCCCGCCAGTTTTTTGATCTGTGTCCGGTATTCCCTGCGCATCCTGCCGTTGATCAGATCTCCCGCCCCTTCCCATGTCCAGTCATTCAAATCTCCTGCATGGAAAAAAGTTGCCCCTCGTGTTTCCACATAAAATGCAACACCTGCATCCGTTGACCGCAGTGTCTCGATCTTCACATCATCCACCTGAT
>ERZ824473.3642-NODE-3642-length-14922-cov-2.414004_pt1 | contig 14922 bp, 15 predicted proteins | sample MGYA00519874_ERZ824473 | MGnify/ENA primary metagenome ERZ824473 (study PRJEB31778, sample SAMEA3449151) | human gut metagenome | biome: human gut; feature: human-associated habitat; material: faeces | place: United Kingdom | collected 2010/2012 ... | reverse complement strand
GCCCGATGCGGGCCGCCTCGCAAACCCACCGGTCGACCCACCGCGCCGACCTAGTAAAGATTCTCGTCCTTCTTCCAAGCCGTGAGGAACGCCGCGTCCTTCTTCGGCAGGCGCTCGTTGAAGCGCACCTCACCGGGAATGGGCGCGCGCTCGTCGGAGTACACGCACAGGTAGCGCAGCAGCAGGCCGCCGCAGAGCACGAGCCACGGCGCTACCAGCGCGGAAGTCGCCGTGCCGGCGCCGAAAACATACAGGCAAAGCGGGAGCAGCAGACCGCCGAAGACCATGCCGCCCCAGAACAAGGGGGCCGTCTTGCCGCGCACCCAACGGGCGGCAACCTCGTGGGTGCACACGTTGCCCGCTCCGTAGAAGCTCAAGACCATCACGAGCAGCACGACGATCTCGGCCACAACGAGCACGATGTCGCCCGTATGCACGATCTCGTGAATGAGCTCAGGGCCACGCCCTCAAGCTGAAGCGCCCCGCCGAGCGACAGCGCAATGGCCGCGCAGGCCGTGGAGAGTGCCGAGACGGTGAACAGCACCGGCAGCGCCGGGGTGGCCCAGAAGGCGTGGGCCTTCAGTGTGGAGAGCATGACGCCGGTGTACACCATGACGCCGAAGCCCGCCACCCCGGCCACGCCGAGCATGATCGGGCGGACGCCCTCAAGAGCGGCGGCCAAACCGAAGGTCCACTCCCAACCGAGCACGTACAGGTAGCTGGCCCACCACACGAAGCCGAAGATCATGGCAACGGACAGGAGCACCGCGCCCCACTTGATGATGGCGGTCTTGGTGGTGAACACGCGCCAGAACACCGGCGGCTGTCCCAGCTCGAAGACGAGGAAGAAGCAGCCTAGGGCCAGCGCCGCCAGGGCGAAGAACACCGGAGCGAAGAACAGCGGGCCCGAGCCCGGAGCAATGATCAGATCGAACAGGGCGGACAGGAAGAAGATGCCGCCGCCCAAGCCGCCGAGGAACAGGTAGATGACAATGGGGGCCTCCCAGTAATGGTGCTTCATCGCGCACCACCTCCCATCTCAGGAATGTAGTAGATCTGCGGGTCGGTTCCCAGCTCGGTGAACAAACGCTCGGTGTGCGTGGTGTTGATGAGCCTCGACACCTCGCTTTCCGGATCGTCGATGTCGCCGAAGATGCGAGCCCGCTGGTGGCAGGTGGCCACGCAGTAGGGCTCGGCGGCGGGGTCGAGCGCTCGGCGATCGCGACAGAACGTGCACTTGCGCACGTACTGGTCGAAGCGGGGCACCATGTGGGACACGTCGCGCATGCCGTAGGGGCAGGCGTTCACGCACACCTTGCAGCCCATGCACTTCGAGTAATCGACCCATACGGTGCCGTCGTCGTCCTGCTGGCTGGCACCCGTGGGGCAGCACGGCACGCACTCGGGGTTGGCGCAGTGCATGCACTGGGTCGGCGTCCAGGTGCGGTACACCTCCGGGAACGTGCCCTTGACGCCCTCGGTGTACACGGGGTTGTAGATGATATCGAGGGGAAGGTCGTTCCAGGTGCGGCACGCGACGGTGCACGACTGGCACCCGATGCAGCGGCTCTGGTCGACAACCATGACGTAACGGGTCATAACTTAGGCTCCTTCCTCTTCCTCGGCGACACGGGCGGCCGCGGCCTCTTCGTTGACGATCGGGTTGTACTCCATATCGTAGTGCGCGTCCGTCGCCTCGTCGACCAAGTGCCCCGTGGCACCGTCGTAGAGCCAGCCGTAGTAGGCGTCGTGGAAGGCGCCGGTCTCGGGATCGACGAGCCAGCCGGAGGCGGGATCGTACACATAGGGCTTGTCCGCGAGCTGCGCGTAGCCGCCCTCGGCGTTCCAGGTCAGCTGCTCGGGCACCTCGAACGGGGCCTCGGCGCCGGGATAGCAGCGCACGCCGCCGAGGTAGGAGACCTCCTCGCGGTCCATGGTGTAGGACTTGCCGGTCGCGTCGTCCACAAGCAGCTCGCTCGCCGGGTCGTAGCGCCAGCCGGTGTAGGCGTCGTGGTAGCCCTTCGTGCGCGGGTTCACGAGCCAGCCCGACTCGTCCAGGCGGAAGTGGGTGCCCTCCTGGTACAGCTGGCCGTTCTGCCACACCCGGTAGAAGCCCTCGGGGGCCTCCTCAACCTCAGGCGCCTCGAACGGCACGTGCGGGCGGGCCATCTTCTGGTCGCTCGGCATGACCGTCACGCCGGGCTCGGCGGCGTTGCCGGGAATGGACCACTGGGCATCGGCGGGCTTGTAATCGTGATCCAGCTCGGTGCACTTGTACACGCGGCACATCAGGCCGCGGTTGGCCCAGCTGCCGCCCATCGGGTCGCAGTCCTCGACGTCTACCGACGTCAGAACGTTCACGTTCGACTCGAGGCAGCCGAAGGGGTTCGAGAGGTCGGACGAGCCGTCGCGCTCGGGGAACCACCAGCCGCGCGGCGCGAACACCACGTTGGGATGCACCTCGGGCTCCACGTTGGCACGCATCTTGATGCGGCCGCGGCGCGTCTCGATCCAGCACCAGTCGCCCTCGGCGATGCCGAGCTTCTCGGCCAGCACGGGGTTGATGGTGAAGTACGGATCGGGGTACAGGTAGCGGATGCCGGGCATCTGGAAGTGCTCGGAGTGATGGAAGGGCATGAAGCCGCCGCCCGTGGTGAGCACGATGGGGTACTTCTCGGCCACCTCGGGGTCGTCCACCTCGTTCTCGGAGCAGCCCAAATAGGTGGGCATGCCGGGGTACCCCAGCTCGCGCAGGATGGAGGAGTCGCACTCCACCTTGCCCGAGGGCGTCCAGAAGCCGCCGTTGGCGATGAACTTGTTCTGGTGCAGCGGCGGATAGTACATGCGGTAGTTGTCCACGAACTCGTCGTAGCAGCTGATGGGAAGCCCCAGAGGCTCGAGGATGTGGTAGTAGGCCTCCTCCTCGGTCTTCCACGGCCACATTTCTTCGGGCTGACCGCACGCGATGCCGAGCTTGCGCCAGAACGTCATGTCGGTGTGGCGGTCGTAGAGAGGCTGCATGGCGCGCTTGCCGCCGAGGATGGAATCGGTGGCGCCGTAGTGCGTCACGATGGTGGGGCGCTCCAGCGCGCCGGCCGCCGGGAACACGTAGTCGGAAAGCAGCGCCGTGGGCGTCATCCAGTAGTCGACCGTCACGAGGAACTCGCACTGCTTCAAAGCCTGAAGCGTCATCTTCGAATCGCCGTAGGAGTTGATCGGGTTGGTGGCGTTCACGATGAGCGCGCGAACCTGGTAGGGGTCGCCGGTGATGATGGCCTTGAACACGCTCGGGCCGTGGGCCTCGCAGAACCACTCGGTCGGAAGCGTCTTGCCCCAGGTGCGGCGCGCATTGTCGGAAATGAGCTGATAGCCCGGCCAGCTCGTCAGCTTGAACTTGTCGGAGCCGATCTGCTTGGCCTTCTGCTCCTCAGGGAGGCACTCGTTCGCCTCCATCTCCTCATCGGTGAGGTAGTTCAGGGCAGGCCCGGGCATGCCGTCGCCGCCAGGAACGTCCAAGTTGCCGCACACCGCGCGCATGAGCGCGAGCGTGAGGCTCGTCGTGGTGGAGGCGGTGCCCAGCTGGTCCCACGTGCAGCCCCACTGGATGCAGCCGGGGGTGTTGGTGGCGTACATGCGAGCCGCCGCGCGAATCTGCTCGGGGGAAAGCCAGGTCAGCGGCGCCGCCCACTCGGGCGTGTAGTCGCGCACGTGCTCCTTCAGGGCATCGAAGTCCTGGCACCAGTCGCGCACGAAGGCGAAGTCGTACAGACCCTCCCAGATGATGGTGCGCAGCAGCGCCAGCGCCAGCGCCGAGTCGGAGCCGGGACGCAGAGGGAGCCACAGATCGGCCTTCGAGGCCGTCTCGGAGAAGCGCGGATCGACGCAGATGATCTTCATACCGTTCTTCTGCAGGTCGGTGTAGCCGCGCATGGCGCCCAGAGACGACGCACCGGGATTCATGCCCCAGAGCATGACCACCTTCGCGGAACCCAGGTCAGTCTCGAAGGGCGACCAGCCGGCCACGCAGGTCTCGGCCATGAACGTGGGGATCCAGCACAGAAGCGCGTTGTGGAAGCCGTTCGGCGTGCCGAACTGGTTCAGGAAGCGGCGGCGCGCCCAGTCGTCGGTGCGCGTCGTGCCGCCGGCGGTGGCCACGGCCTCGGCGCCGGATTCGGCCTTGATCTGGTTCAGGCGCTCGGCCACCTCCGCGATGGCCTGGTCGTACGGGATCTTCTCCCATTTTCCCTCGCCTTTGGCCCCCACGCGCTTGAGCGCATGGTTGATGCGGGCGGGATGGTTCAGATGCAGAAGGGCGCTGTTGCCGCGGCAGCAGAGGCCGCCTTGGTTCGCGTAGTTCGGGTCGCCCTCGATCTTGATCACCTCCCCGTCCTTCACATAGGCGAGGACGCCGCAGTTCGCATGGCAGAAATAGCACAGCGACTTGCGCATCTCGACGCCGGGGGCGTGGATGTCAATCTCGTTCCCCATGGGCACTCTCCTCTTCTCTCTCTTTCCTTGGGCCCGCCCACGCGGGCTTCATGCGGCTCATCGGACGCCTTGGCCGGCACCCTCCACCGCGCACTGGTCTACCAAAAGCCTCATACATATAGTAGACCATATCTATGACAGATACTAGACGCAATCAATGTTAGACACGGTCTTATAGTTGCCAACGGCGGAAAGCCCAGCTTAACAGCATGACCGTTTGCGGAAATAGGACGTGAGGTATGAGACCGAAGGGCCTCCTCGCTCTATCTGCTCATACTCCTTGACTGAGTCTTTCGATTGTGGTGAATTATTTGACCTAATCAAGTATTTACCGCCGCAAGTGAATTTACAGGGAAATTTTTTCTGCCGCGTAACCGAGCTGCACGAGAGTTCTCGCAAATTTCTCATGGCAAAATGTTTGACTTGGTCTATTATTGCAATAGTGCAAAATTTGAGAGAGTCCAGGAGGCTGCCTTATGTGGCATGCGTGCAACCCGAAATCCGATGACGACCTGAAGCAGTGCGCCGAGTTGGGCAAGTCCCTCTCGCGCATGTCGCAGCCCACCATCCTCACCGTGCTGGCCGAGTCCAAAGAGCCCTTGCACGGCTACGTCATCGTGCAGAAGGCGGCGGCCTCCCCCATGTTCGGCGGCAAGAAGCCGGACCCGGCGGGCATCTACCGCACCCTGAAGAAGATGGAGGAAGCGGGCTTCGTCTCCTCCGAGTGGGACACGCCCTCATCCGGTGCCGCCAAGCGCCTGTTCTCGCTTACCTCCGAGGGCCGCGCCGCCCTGCGCCGCTGGATCGACGCGCTGGCCTGCTACATGGCCACCATCCAGGAGCTGCGCGAGGAAGCCTCGGCGGCCCTCGCCATTCCCGTTCCGGCCAAGCCCATCTGCCTGGGACACGACGACTAGCTCGCCTCAGGCGCCTATTCAGAATCCATGAGCATCACTGAGAATACCGACAACGCGCTTCGCCCCATCGAGGGGCGCGCCATCGCCACGGCCCTGGGGCCGCGCCCGGTCATGGTCGTCGGCACCGTCCGCGATGGACGGGCCAACTTCGCCCCGGCCGCTTTCTGCGCGCCGCTCTCCTACGACCCGCCTCTGGCAACCCTGGGCCTGAAACCGACCTCCTTCACGAGCGAGACCCTCGAGCAGACCGGCGCCTGCACGCTCTCCACGGTGGATGCCGATGCTGACGAGGCCGTGCTGTGGTGCGGTTCGCATTCCGGCCGCACCACCGATAAGAGCGAGGGCTTCCCCTGCGCCTGGACGGAAGGGGAACGCCCGCTCCCCTATCCCCGAAACGCCCTCAGCGTCATGGAGGCGCGCGTCCAATCCATCACCGAGGCCGGCGACCACCGCCTCTTCATCCTGGAAATCACCGAGGCTGCCACACGTCTTCCCTATACCAAAGAGGGCCGCCTCGTCACCGAGCCGACCCTCCTGTGCCTAGAGCACTCCACCTTCGCCTGCGCCAGCGAAATCTCTCGTTTATAAGAGTTATACCCAGTTATACCCAAATCAGGTATAACTGGGTATAACGCCAGTTCAAGTCCTATTTCAAGGCAATCTAATCTATAAGCCTCATTGCTGCGGCAGACCCGAGATGATGTTGTACCAGGTTCCGGTCACCGAGACGCAGAGGGCCTTGAGCTCGATATGACCGGCATGGGTGGCGCTGCCGAGGTAGAGAATCGTCCCATCAGAAATGCCATCGGCGTCCTCGGCGTCGATGCGCACCCAGCGGCCGCTTCCCGACTGTCCGTACTCGCACAACTCAGATCCATCGGCAGCTATAAGCGCGCCGGTCTCCTTATTCGTGCGCGCAATGGGCAAGGCGCGCAGCTTGCCGGCGTTACGTAAATCGCGAATCACGCCAAGGGCCGCTTCGCTTCCTTGCGACTTTGTCTGCTGATCCTGCAGGAAGCATCCCAACGCATAGGTTCCCACCTCATGCCTCCTACGAACGCAGCGACTCTTTAAGCCGGTCGCAGCCGCATCCGCAGCCTGCGGGGTGCTTTTCGCGCTCAATGGCGTCTTCCACTACGGTGCCCACCAGCTCGATATCGAAGATGAGCTCGCGCCCCGCCAGCTCATGGTTGTGATCTAACCGCACCATGCCGTCCTTCGGCGGAAGCACCTTCACCCGCATAGAACCGGAGGGAAGCGCGATCTCGATGAACTGGCCCACGGGAAGCTGCGCAGCTCCGGGAAATTCCTCCGCCGGCACTTCCTCAACCAGACTCTCGTCATAGGGACCGTAGCCCTCTTCGGGTGCAAGATGCACGGTAACCTTGTCGCCCGGGGCCATCTGGCTGACAGCGCGCTCGAAGGTCGGAAGCACCGTGCGGCTTCCCACGACGAAGTCCATGGGCTCGCCCACCTTGTAGGTGTCGAGGAACTTCATTCCGTCATTCAGCCGGCCTACTGCGTGCACGAGCACTCTCTCGCCGATTTCCACCATGATGGCCCCTTTCCTTAGTGCTGAACTTGCGTATTCCCGCAGACGATGCTAGCCCAGCGGGATGAACATCTTCTCCTCGGAACCGTCCCACTTCTCGCGGGCCCCGATGATGGCGTCATGCAGGAACTTGGCGCGCGGCTCCACGAACTGCACGGCGAAACCGAGCTGCTTGTGAAGGTCGGCCACCATGAAGCTCGGCTTGCCCGCATTCGCCTTGATGGCCTCCACATCGGCGCCGGTGGCGCGGGCCTTCTCCAGAGCGTTCTCCAAATCAGGATAGCCCACGGTAATCACGGGCAGACCCAAGAAGTCGCAGGCGTCCTGGGCCTCTTCCAAGCTCTCCACAAACATGTGGATATGGTTGAAGCCCGGCTTGTCGGGCTCGTTGAACTCGGAGAACATCGTGGGCACCTCGAAGGGATTCGGCTGAACCACTTCGATGGAATGCGAGCCCCAGGCACCGTAGCACGCATGGAACTCGAGCCCCTCGCAATCGACCTCGTCGCCGCGGTAGAGCAGCTTACCGAAGGTGTTGGTGGTGTAGAAGAACGGGCCGGAGCCGAACAGACGGTTGTGCTCAGTCATAAAGCCACGCCAGTCCGGGGCACAGAAGCCGAGCATATGAATCCAATCGCGGCCCTTGAGGTAGTCGGTGTAGTCTTTAACGATGATACCTGCCATGGAAAAATCCTTTCCCCTGAGTAGTAAATGTATCCAAGCGCCTATGCGAGCTGCTTGGCTGTGGTCATGCCGAATTTGCCGCCGTCCAGAATAAGGTCGACGCCGGTAAGATAATCGTGGCCGGGCTCCAAGAGACGCACGATGAAGTCGGCCATCTCCTCGGGCTGTCCCAAACGCCCAAACGCGGTGCCGGCAGCCACGCCGGCCAACGCAGCATCGTCGGACTCGCGCAGCATGGGCGTATCGAAGGCGCCCGGAGCAATGGAGAAGATCTGGCAGCCCCTCTCGCCGAAGCGCTTAGTGTTCGCTCGCGTGTAATACTGCGTGAAGGTCTTGGAGATGGGATAGTAGCGGTAGTCCTCTCCCATGCGCGCCATGGCCTCAGGCACCTCGCGCTCCTCGATGGCCGCCTTTGCGCGCTCGTAGAAGTCCGGATGGCTGGGCTCGTCCCAAATCTCGCGCTCCTTCGGCGTCGGCTGAACAAAGTACCCTGTGATAGACGAGAAGTTCACCAGGCGCGCGCCAGGTTCAAGGTAGGGCAAGAATGCCTCTACGAAGTTCACGGTGCCCACCATGTTCACCTTGACGATGAGCTCGCCGCCGCCGGCATCGACGCCGGCCGCATTGATGACATTACCCAAAGGCGCGAGGGATGCGGCATAAGCCGCGAACTCGTCGAGCGATGCACAATCGGCGATGTCGCAGGTCTTGCCATAGGCCTCGACCCCCGCTTCCTCAAGTTGGGCCAGGGCGGCCTCAAGGCGCTTCTCGTTGCGCCCGCCCACAAGCACCGGTCCGAATATGCCCAGCGCCCTGGCCGTGGCAAGGCCCATGCCCGAAGTGCCTCCGGTCACCACTTGCAGTTTTCTCATTACGAGACCCCTTTCAAAACTCGTATCGGAATAGGCCGGGACGGTTGGGTTGTGGCAAGTACGGCAGGCAAAGCCCGCTCAAGCCGTCCCGGCAAAGCGCCCCATTGGCTAATCTGCGTCCTCGACAGATTCAGGCAAGGGCTTCAACAAGAAGGTGATGAAGAACAGGACCACCCAGGCAGCCAGGGCCACAATCATGCACATGCGCATGCCGCTGGCAGGGTCGGCGGCCACGAGCAGCGTGAACACCGCCATGCCGATGCCAGCGCCCAGGTTCGACCCCAGCTGCACAACGGAGTTGCCCAAGGTGCGCAGATCGGGCGTGAGCTGAATCTGCGGACCGGCGGACTGGGTCACCGTCTGCTGAGAGTTGAAGATGCCGGCGACGAACATGAGGATGTAGATCACCCATACCGGCACGCCGGGCACGAGCACGAACACGAAGGCACCCATGACGATGATGCGGACAATGTTGCCGAGCGTCATGACGCCCTTGGCATTGCCGCTCTTGGCGATCATCTTGCCGAAGATGGGGCCCAGGAACAGGCCGAGCACGGCCATGAGCGCCGAGGCGATGCCTGCGGCCAGAGCAGGGCCGATAGCTTCGCAGATGGGGTCGGTGGCCAGCGTGCGCATGATGAAGCCGCCGATGAAGAACGAAATGGTCATAGCGCCGAAATTGTGCAGGAAGTTCGCACCGGCAAAGACCATGGTGTTGCGATCCTTCAGAGCCTTCACGGGCACGATGGCGTCGTTGCCCTTCTTCTTAATGATGAAGACCAGCACGACAAGCGCCACCGCCGAAACAGCTAAAAGCACGAACGACAGCGTGCTGCCGAAGGGCACGTAGCTTGAGCCCATGGAAAGCACGATGATAAGCGCCGCCAGAAACACCGTGATGGCCGCAGCACCGGCAAAGTCGAACTTGCCGCCCTTGACGGCGAAGGGCTCCGCCTCGGCCTTCGTGGCCTTGACGCCGAAGAACATGAGCACGGCGGCAACGGCGAGAAACACCATGGGAACCGCACTCCACACGCGCCAGCTCACGTTGTCGACGATGAAACCGCCGAAGAACGGGCCGATGAGCATGGCGGCGGACATCATGGTGCCCACCAGACCCAGATACACGCCGGCCTTCTGCTTGTCGTACATATCGCGCACCATAGTGAAGCCCACGGCGAACACCGCGCCGCTTACCAGACCCCAGAAGATGTTGGCGATGATGATGGCCATCATGTTCGGCGCGAAGACACGCACGAGCAAGACGATGGCGCCGGCTGCGAAGCCCCCGCCGGCGAGCAGGCGCTTCGTGGCAGGATTGCGCGCTGCGATGAAACCGAAGATGGGCATGACGCACACGCTCAAGATACCGCTGATGCCTTGGGCGAGACCGTAAATCTCCATGCCGCCAATTTCAGCTGCGGCCGCCGGGAACACGATCGAGTTCGTGGTGGACACCATCAAGTTGGCCATAACGCCGAGATAGACCGCGATAAGCGTCATCATCTTCTTGGCGTTGGGGGCATCCATAAACGGATTTGCCAGTTTCCCCTCGGACTGAACTGCCTCAGTCATTTTTCCCTCATTTCCGCAGAGGCGCAAAGCCCCTGCCCTCGAATAGTTAGCAAAGCTCTCCGCCATCGACGACCAGATGCTGGCCGGTCATGAAGCTGGACGCGTCGCTGGCCAGATACAGCACCCCGTAGGCGCAGTCGTCCACATTGCCGAAGCGTCCCAGCGGGATAGCCGGCAGCTTCATCTTGGCGAAGCCGTCGCTGACGGTGGCGCCGTGGGTCATGTCGGTGTCGATAAAGCCCGGATAGAACGTGTTCACGCGCACGCCCTTGGGCGCGAGCAGCTTGGCCAAACACGGCGTGAGCGAGCGGATGGCGCCCTTGGTGGCGGTGTAGGCCACCGAGCCCGCGGCCTTCCAAGCCGCCAGCGAGGCGATGGGGATAATAGAGCCTACCCCGTGCTTGCCACACTCTTCCCAGCCGTACTTCACCATATAGAACACGCCGTCAAGGTTGATACCCTGGACGCGCTTCCAGTTTTCGACATCGAACGCGGCCTCGAGTCCGCCAGAAAGCGAAAGGCCCGAGATGCCGGCAGCCAGCACCATGATGTCCAGGCGACCGAATGTTTCAACGCAGGCCTCAACGGCAGCCTTGCAGTCCTCCTCCTGGGATACGTCGCAGACCGCGTAGGCCGCCTCGCCCCCCACGGCCTCAATTTCAGCCACGGCCTCTTGCAGCTTGTCCTCGCGGCGCGCCGTGAGGAACACCTTCGCGCCATAGCTTGCGAGCAGCTTGGCCGATTCATTGCCGATGCCGTGGGAGCTGGCACCGGTAATGAGCGCAACGCAACCTGAGAGGTCGAAAAGATTCTTCTCCTCCATTGTTTTCCCCTTCTATGGGAGGCGGGGTCTTTATTGTTTGACCCCGCCCGTTGTAATGTGATGGATGATGCCTACTTGCCGCCCATGAGCGCCGCCATGGGAATGAGCGCCGGCGTGTTCTCATCGGCATTGGCGGCCAGCGCGGCCATGCCCTGCCACAGCTGCTCGATGGGAGCGTTCACCTCGATGTAGCTGCCGAGCTGCTCGCGGGCGTCGAAGTACATGACGTGCAGGCCCTGGCCTGAGGTCATATCCATGGCGACCTCGATGCCGGCCGCGGCGAATTCCGCTGCCACGGCATCAACGTCGTCGGACCAGATGCACAGATGATGTAGGCCGAAATGGCCGAGCTCCTTGTACACATCGGGCTCGTCGGTGAGCACCTCGATGAGCTCGATCTGCATATCGCCGAAATGACCCAGCGCGCAACGCGAGCGCATGCCCGAGGGGGCACCGCGATAGGTGAGGCTCGCGGGCTCGGAGGCTCCCAGATCCACAAAGGGACCGGTGCCGAGCAAATCGCGGAACCGCTGGGCCGATTCCTCGATACTCTCGACGTAGAAGCCGATTTGCTTGATGCCGTACTTGTTGAGCAGTGTCTCTGCCATGGTCATCTCCTCGAGATTAGGCGTTACTGTGCCGCAGGCGGCTTGGGGACACCCGGAGCGGCGGGAGGCTTGGGGGCTCCGGGGGCTGCAGGGGGCACCGGCGCTCCGGAAGCGGCCGGCGCCTTGATATTCGCATCCAGCTTCGCCTGGTCGGCGTCGAAGTCTTTGATGCTATTATCGAGCTCGGCTCCGCACTCCTCGCATACCTGGGCCACCGGCTTGTTGGACTTGCCGCACGCCGGGCACACTTTCATGGATACTTCCGCTGGTCTGAAGCACATAGCGCTTTCCTTTCGTTTGTCTTGCAAAGGGCGCGCCGCCCTCCCCCGGCGCGCCCGAACCTCAAAGCTTTAGGCGAGGGCCAAATCCGGCAGGCCCTGGTCCTTGGTGCGGGTGGACACGTTCATGACGAGCGTCTTGCCGTCCTTTTCCACCGTCAGCGTCCAGTCGGCTTCGGGCAGGCCGTCCAGGCAGAAGTCGCCCCAGGAATTGGTCGTGGTGGTGAAGGTGCCCTCGTCGGATACGGCCGTCACCGTGGCGTCCTCGACAATTTCCTTCGCCTCGGGGTCATACACCGTCGCGGCGATGAACTTCTTGGGGAGCCCGCGGTAGAACACGCGCGGCTTGGTGCCGTACTCGGGATGGAGCACTTCGGTGCCCTCAAGATCGAGATCGGCCTCTTCGCCGAACAGGATGACGTCCACATGGCAGTTATCGACGCAGCGGGGCACGCGGATGGGCGAATCGACATCGTCCAGAAGATGGGCGCATCCGGTGCACTTCTGCGGGATGTCCAGCGCGTCGTTCCAATAGACGCAGTGATAGGGGCAGGCCTCCATGATGGCGCGCTGGCCCTTGGACTTCACCGGGTCGATGATGACCAGACCGTCGTCGCGGCGATACACCGCGCCGTCCTTGGCGGCGGCCATGCAGGGGGCGTTCTCGCAGTGGTTGCACAGCGTGGGCATGTAGGTCACGCGCACATGGGAACCGGCACCGCGCTCGAACTGCTTGAGCTTCAGCCAGAACTGGCCCACTTCCGGCTCAGCCTCGGCATAGGGCAGCCAGGCCTGGTCGCAGTGCTCGTCCTTGCAGCCAATCTGGCAGTCATGGCAGCCCACGCACTTGGTGAGATCGATCAGAAATGCTTTCATAGTTCTTCTCCTTCCCGGCCGCTCGCTACTCGACGACCCAGGAGTTGTAGTTGATGCCGATGGCCGGGTCGTAATCGCGGGCGAAGGCCTCGGGGTACTTCTCTTTCCACTCGTCGTACTCGGCCTGGCTGTGCTTTTCCACCTCGAGCAGGTAGCCCGTGACGGCGAAGCCCTTGCAGTGCTTGGACACCTGGTTGGTGGGGCTGATCAGATTGATGGCGCCGCCGCGGTCGATGTGCGGGGCGATGGGGTCGACACGGCTGCCCTTGTTCACCATGACCGAGCCGGGGGTGATGCGCTCGGAGATGCGCACGCCGCACAGCACGATGCCGCGCTCGTTGTACAGCTTCACGATGTCGCCGTTGGCAAGGCCGCGGGCCTCGGCGTCAACGGCGTTCATCCACACGGGCTCGTAGAAGTAACCGTCGGCACCCTTCACCTTCACCGTTTCAATCTCGCGGAACCACTTGATGTCGTCGCCCTGCACGTGCACGCGGAAGCGGGCGGGGTTGGCGGTCACGAGCAACGGGTACTTCTTGCAGCGCTCGCCCCACAGCGTCTCGTCGTGGGTCCAGCCTTCCTCGGCAGGTCCGCCGATGATCCAGCGGGCCATGGGCGTGCGCTCTTTGTCGTCCGGGAAGTTGTCGGCCAGAGCCTGGCTCCAGAACTCGATCTTGCCCGTAGGCGTGTCCAACGGATTGGCCTCGGGATCCTCGTAGAACAGACGCATGCCCGGAGACATCTCTTTCCAATCCTCGGCCAGCTTCGGGAAGTAGTAACCCTTCTCCTGGAAGGTCTCCCAATCGATTTCCTCGCCCAAGCGGGACTGGTCGAAGCCGTACTTGATCCACTCGTCCTGGGTCATGCCCAAATCGATTTGCTCGCGAATGCCGAAGCGCTCGCCGATGGCACAGGCGATTTCGAAGTCGGACAGCGACTCGCCGACACGCTCGCAAGCCGGGGGGGTGAGGCCGGAGTGCGGCTGGAACACGATCATGCCAGAACCCATGGAGTCGTTGTCTTCGACGCAGGTGGTGACGGGCAGCACCAGATCGGCGAACAGCGAGTCGTTCTCGAGCCACTGATGGTTGGTCACGAAGAACTCAACTTCGTTGGTGCGGATGGCATCTTGGAAGTTGAAGCCGCCGTCCCAGCAGTTCATGTTGCAGGGCTTCTCGGACCAAAGCATGTGCACCTTGCTGATGCGGGGCTCCTCGGTGGGCGGCTCCATGCCCATAGCCTGGGCCATGGCCTGCTGCATGGCAAGGGCGGCCTTTGGATCGGCCGGGTAGTTGAACTCCTGGAACTGCTCGGAGGTCTCCACATACACGATGCAGGGGCTGCCCCACCATTTCACGTGGCCCTCGGTGAGCGCCTCGGCCACCATGGTGCGGGGGATGGACTGCACGTTGGGATAGAACATACGGCACTGGTTGATGGAGCTGTAGGGCGCCGAGGTGGAGCGGGCGATGTTGGCCTTAGCCATGGAGGAGGCGTTCAGATGCAGCTGCTGCACACCGGGCTTGCCCAGACCCTGCAGGGCCAGCTTGTAGGCACCGGTACGGCCCGGCTCATGAGAGTAGGGTGTCTTCACGGAGCCAGAGGAGAAGTGCGCATGGGAGGTAACCTTCTTGGCAACGTTGCGAGCGTAGGCCTTGATGGTCCACTCGGGCACGCCGCAGCGCTCGGCGGCCCACTCCGGCGTCTTCGGGATGCCGTCCTCGCGGCCGAGCACGTAATCCTCGAGCTTATCGAAGTGCACGGTGTGGGTGGCGACATATTCCTTATCGTAGAGGCCCTCAGTGAGCCACACGTAGATGACGCCGTAGTCGAAGGCCACATCGGTGTTAGGAAGGATGGGAATCCACTTCATCTCCGGATGGCAGACGGCGGTGTAGTTGCAGAAGGGGTCGACGATCACAAACTCCTTGCCGATCTCCTCCCAGAACTTCAGAAGGCGGCTCCAGAACTGGCTGCCGTAGTTCTGGGTGAGCTCCCAGTCGCCGGCGTCGAAGCAGATGAGCTCCGAATACTCCGTAATGTCCTTGATGACGTTCCAGGAGTTGTAGCCGGTTTGGGGCGGAGCGATCATGCCGAGGCCCTTGTTGGAACCAGAGCCCCACACGTGCTTGGCGCCCCAGTACCAGCCCTCCACCGAGTCGGGGGTGCGGGTCTCGCGGGTGTAGCCGCCCAGCTTGCTCATGAGGTTGGAATGCATGCCGCCGCCGGCATGAAGATCCTTCGACTCG
>ERZ824473.3626-NODE-3626-length-14972-cov-4.132466_pt1 | contig 14972 bp, 9 predicted proteins | sample MGYA00519874_ERZ824473 | MGnify/ENA primary metagenome ERZ824473 (study PRJEB31778, sample SAMEA3449151) | human gut metagenome | biome: human gut; feature: human-associated habitat; material: faeces | place: United Kingdom | collected 2010/2012 ... | reverse complement strand
CAGTGGCCGAACACCCTTACAATTGTATTATCTTCTTACGCAGCAAACATCGTCCCGACTGCTATTACGCAAAAGGAGACGAACAAATTCTCATCAGTCCTGCTATAGCTGAAATGAACGGCATATTCCCTATAGTACGTGAAGAGGATATGAAGAAACTGACTCCTGAAAAAGTATATGATATCTATCGGGAAGTATCTATATCCAAAGAAAAACTGCAAAAAATACTAGAACGTATTAAAGCTGTATTATGACTCAACCTCAAATAACAGTCGGTATCCTTTCCGGGAAAGAGATTGAATTCTCTTTCCCGGTGAAATTTAGTTCTTCTGTCGGAACGAAAATTTCCGGAACACAGAAAGTTATTTATCAGGATGGGAAGATTCATTGGCAAGGGAAAGAGTACGACGAATTATCCTTCATTCCTCCACAAAATGCACATGCTTTCTTTGAACTGAAAGATGTGACCATCGGAATCAACTTCCATTGGGAACGCAAAGAAGTCCAGAAATTCAAAGGGGAATTAAAGATCATCGTCGAAGGAGAACAACTAACCGCCATCAATGTGATTTCCATTGAAGAATATCTTACCAGTGTAATTTCATCAGAGATGAGCGCAACAGCTTCTTTAGAACTACTAAAGGCTCACGCCGTCATCTCCCGAAGCTGGCTACTCGAAAAAAATAAAGAATTAAGAATGAAGAATGAAGAATTTAAAAGAACTTTGCAAAAAGACAGCGCAGCCAATTCTTCATTCTTCATTCCTAATTCTTCATTTATTAAGTGGTATGACCACGAAGCGCACAAAAACTTTGACGTATGCGCAGACGATCACTGCCAACGGTATCAAGGAATTACACGAGCCTCAACACCACAAGCCATCGAAGCAGTCTCCGCCACGCGGGGGGAAGTGCTGATGTATAAAGGAGCGATTTGTGATGCCCGTTTCTCTAAATGTTGTGGCGGAGCTTTTGAAGAGTTCCAAAATTGTTGGGAAAACGTAAAGCATCCTTATCTAATCAGACAACGGGATAGCAAGACTGAAAAACAACTTCCCGATTTGACCATAGAGGCGGAAGCTGATAAATGGATACGTACCTCGCCTGTTGCTTTCTGTAACACGCAGGATAAGAAAATCCTAAGTCAAGTATTAAACAACTACGATCAAGAAACAGCAGACTTCTATCGTTGGAAAGTCAGTTATTCGCAACAGGAGCTTTCAGAACTGATTCATCAACGTTCAGGGATTGATTTCGGACAAATCATTGATTTAATTCCTGTAGAACGGGGAACATCCGGACGTCTTGTCCGGCTAAAGATTGTAGGAACCTTACGGACACTCATCATTGGAAAAGAGTTGGAGATACGCCGTACTCTATCGACTTCCCATCTTTACAGTTCCGCTTTTGTAGTAGACAAGGAGTACGGAGATGAACTTCCTTCCCGATTTATCCTCACCGGAGCCGGTTGGGGACACGGAGTGGGACTTTGCCAAATCGGTGCCGCCGTGATGGGAGAACAAGGTTATAAGTATGAAGAAATACTATCTCACTATTACCCCGGTAGTACACTTGAAAAACAATATAAATAAAATCGAACAAATGCCATGACAACACCCACTATAAAGAGAAATCCCTGGAGTTGGATTCCAACCCTCTATTTTGCAGAAGGATTGCCTTATGTAGCGGTAATGACTATTGCCGTCATCATGTACAAACGCCTGGGATTATCCAATACCGAAATAGCCTTATACACTTCCTGGCTTTATCTTCCCTGGACTATCAAACCGTTATGGAGTCCATTCGTCGATCTGGTGAAAACGAAACGTTCCTGGATTATCGCCATGCAAGGGTTCATCGCCGCCGGATTTGCAGGCATCGCCTTTTTTATCCCAACGGCACATTACGTACAATTCACCCTTGCTTTCTTTTGGTTATTGGCATTCAGTTCGGCTACGCATGACATCGCAGCAGACGGTTTTTATATGCTCGGCCTCAACAACAAGGAACAATCTTTCTTCGTAGGCATCCGAAATACCTTTTACCGACTTGCCAATATTTTCGGGCAAGGCATTCTCGTCATGCTGGCAGGATGGCTAGAGACTTCTCAAGGCAATATACCTCTGGCATGGAGTATTACTTTTTATTTCTTAGCGGGATTGTTCCTAACTCTTACTTTATATCATCGCTTTATCCTCCCCCATCCCGATTCCGATGTCAAACGTCCCGGACTCACGGCAGGTAAGCTATTAGAAGACTTTCTCCTGACTTTTGTCACTTTCTTCAAAAAGAAACACCTGGGTCTCATGTTCTTTTTCCTGCTCACCTACCGATTGGGAGAATCGCAGCTAGCCAAAATAGCTTCTCCCTTCCTACTCGACCATGCCGATAAAGGCGGATTGGAACTATCCACAGCAACAGTTGGAATGATATACGGAACTATTGGTGTCATAGCCTTGTTACTTGGTGGAATTATCAGCGGCTTTCTCGTTTCACGTGACGGATTCAAGAAATGGATACTGCCTATGGCATTAGCCATCAACCTTCCCGACATATTATATGTATGGATGGCTACAGCCACTCCTAACAACCCGATATTGATTTCCACCTGCGTAGCTATCGAACAACTGGGTTATGGTTTCGGTTTCACAGCCTATATGCTTTATCTGATTTATATTGCCGAAGGCGAGCACAAGACAGCTCATTATGCTATCGGAACCGGATTTATGGCGCTTGGAATGATGCTTCCCGGTATGCCGGCAGGGTGGATACAAGAACATCTCGGATACACCAATTTCTTTATCTGGGTTTGTATTTGTACGATACCCGGTATTATTGCTTCATTAATGATTCGCAACCGATTGGATGATTCTTTCGGAAAAAGCAATAAATTCACGTGATTATATTTAAGATATTAAACTGAAAATATACAGTAAACTATGATGCTTATCGCAGACAGCGGTTCTACCAAGACCGACTGGTGTGTCATCCTCGATAATACACCTATCAAAAGGATTGGAACGAAAGGACTCAATCCCTTCTTCCAATCAGAAGAAGAAATTCAGCAAGAACTGACACATTCCCTCCTGCCGCAATTGCCGGAAGGAACAATCGACTCTGTCTACTTTTACGGTGCAGGCTGTACACCCGAGAAAGCTCCCACCCTCCGGCGGGCAATAGCCGACAGTTTACCTGTTGTCGGAAATATCAAAGCCTACTCGGATATGCTGGCTGCCGCTCGTGGACTATGCGGTCGTGAAGCAGGCATTACCTGTATACTGGGAACAGGTTCCAACTCCTGTTTCTATGACGGTAAAGAAATTGTCAACCACATTTCTCCTTTAGGCTTTATCCTGGGTGACGAAGGAAGCGGAGCTGTTCTAGGCAAGTTACTAGTCGGTGACATCTTGAAGAATCAACTCTCTCCCGCCATCAAAGAAGCATTTCTAAAACAATTCGACCTGACAGTTCCCGAAATCATTGACCGGGTTTACCGTCAGCCCTTCCCGAATCGTTTTCTGGCAAGCCTGTCACCTTTTATAGCACAACATCTGGAAGAACCTGGAATACGACAATTAGTGCTAGGCAGCTTCATTGCTTTTCTCCGAAGAAATGTAATGCAATATGATTACACGCAGTATCCGGCACATTTCATAGGATCAGTAGCTCATTGTTACAAAGAGATACTTCAAGAGGCAGCACAAGAGACAGGTATTAGAATCGGAAAGATTTTGCAAAGCCCGATGGAAGGGCTCATCCAATATCATTCCGATCCGTTACATCAGCCATAAGTTAGCTTTCCTTGATCGTTTCTATCAGCTTCATAAAGTCAGTCGGATGAACGTCACCGATGTTGCCGATACGGAAAGTATCTGCCTGTGATATCTTTCCCGGATAGATGACAAACCCTTTAGCTTTCAGTTTCAGATAGAAATCTTTAAAGTTAAAGTCAGCCGAAGGATAATAGAAAGAGGTGATGACAGGCGACTGCTGTTCATCGGGCAGCAGAGTCTTATAGCCTAAAGCGCGCATACCTTCCACCAATACGCGATGGTTCTCACAGTAGCGGGCATGGCGAGCTTCTACACCACCTTCGGCTTTCAATTCAGTCAAAGCCTGCATGAAGGCACGCACCACGTGAGTAGGCGAGGTGAAACGCCATTTTCCATGTCCTTTCTCCATTGTTTCCCATTGCTCATAAAGATCGAGCGAAAGAGAACGGGCAATTCCCTTACATTTCTCCATCAAAGAACGACGGGCAATGATAAAGCCAAATCCCGGTACACCTTGAATACACTTGTTGGCACTACTGATCAAGAAATCGATACCTAACTTTGCCATATCGATAGGTACTCCTCCAAAGCTACTCATAGCATCCACAATCAATATCTTACCGTGGCGCTTCACCACGGCGGCAATCTCCTCCAAAGGATTGAGCACACCGGTCGTAGTCTCACAATGTACTACAGACACATGCGTCACCTCCGGATGTTCATTCAAATAAGTATCTATCTTATTGGCATTCACCGGTTCTATTTCTTCAAACCTCATCACGTGACAATCAATATGGTAATATTCGGAAATAATGCCCATACGCTTACCGTAAGCGCCATTGGCTGCTACTAACAGTTTATCCTCAGGACGAACTACAGAGCCAAGTGTGGCTTCCACACAAAAACTTCCGCTACCTTGCATCAACACAGCCGTATACTCGTCAGAAGTGCCAGTAGCAATCTCCACCAATTCTTTACGGATAACTTCTACAATACCAAGATTGTAATCTTCATCCCAAGTACACCAGTCGCTCATCATCGCTTGTTTCACAGTGTCGGTTGTAGTAAGAGGACCGGGAGTCAAAAGTAAATAAGGTCTCATATTATCTTAAATTTATCAATTTATCGGTTTGTTATTTTTATTATTCTTTCTTTTATAATGCCATACGTTCATTGATATCCTCTATCAACATCGGCAGTTCGGCAATCGTGTCCACCACATAATCAGCACCAGCGGCATACATACGGTCCCGCACCTTAGCCATGCGGCATTTCAGTTCCCCCATCGGAAGAGTGCGGGTTTCTTCTTCAGTCAGTCCCAATTCGTTACTTCCCATTATTACACCTACACTCCACACACCGGCATTCACACCTTCACGTATGTCTGCAATCGTATCACCATATTTCAGCACAGAGAAACGGGAGGCAACGTCCAGATCACACATATTGCGATAAATCATATAAGGCTTCGGACGACCACCGGGCAGATTGTCCGAAGTGACACAATTATCAATCCTGTAACCTTTCTTTTCTGCAGCAGGAATTACCACATCCATCATCTTTTGAGTATATCCGGTAGTAGAACCGATTTTGATTCCCTGAGCACGTAGTTTGGCAATCACCTCCACCACACCGGGAATAGGCTCTGTATAATCTTCCAAAGTATCGAACAATACCTTTTGGAAACGTTTATAGCATTCCTGCACATCCTCTTCGGTATAGTCACGTCCGTACTTCTCACGAAAGTCCTTTCCTACCCGTTCAATGGAAAACAAAGCACGTATCTCTTCAATCTTAGTCAACCCCATGTGGGCACGTGTCTCGGCAGCCGTAACAGTCAGTCCCATCTGCTTGAAACTATCCACGAAAGCCGCTACCGGTGCAAAACATCCATAATCGACGGAAGTACCCGCCCAATCCATAATCACGCATTCTATTTTTTTCATATTGCAGTTATTGATATTACTCATTCTAGTGTAATTGATGTCAATCATATCGTTTGATTTGAAGTTAATAATTCGTTGTAACTATTCATATCATTTACCTTTCTTGCGCTACCCGTATCAGGGATTTTCTTAGCCTTCATCACATAGACGGCTGCAGCGGCAAAAGCGATGCAACAGGTTATGCCTACAAAGACACTCATCTCATTATAGAACACCGCCCAGTCTATATGCGAGGCTTTCAACTCCTTAAACAGCAGTAATGCTAACGTACCTACATAACCGACAAAATCTATAGTGATAATGAAGAATCCCACATTCCCCTTCACTTTGAAACAAGCAATGAACCTTTCAAAGAAAATGGTTTGGAAACTGAGGTAAGCAATGTCTATACAGAGCGTCTGCAAAAAGAGCCACAAAGTAGTAGACAACTGTACCTCTCCGCTACCTAGCAGAGCCAAGCCCCCCATACTTGCGGTAGAAAGTCCCAACAATGTATAAAGTACTTTCAAATGATTGCCGGAGAAAGCGAGTACGGCAAACGTGGACAATAATACCAATGTAGCGATGGTATCAAGTTGGGCAAACAGCCAGGAAGAAATTGTATCCACATCAATGATACAGACAATGAAATCCTCTTTAATATCACGTTGTACAGTAAGCAACAGATTGGCGACAAAAAGTAAAAGCAGTAAGGGCATATATTGTTTGAAGAGCGCCCAACGTTGCTGTCCGTTGAGAGTGACACGAACGGAACGGGCTGCAATATCCGCCGCCGTAGGACGAGGAAACTTGGTCATCATCCATCCCATAAAGCAAAGCAACGGAAAGGCCAATCCCCCTACGAGTGCAGGCATCCAAAACTCACTGACATGAAGTTGATTCAGCGCATAAAGTCCGAGACTCTTTGCCACTCCCGAACTTAGCGCCATACTCACTCCCATAATACTTGCCAGAATATCGGTAGTACGACGACCTTCGAGAAAGCTGAATATCACTCCCCACATGCAACCCAAAGAAAGCCCGTTAAAGAAAAGTGCCACTATATTATAGGGCAATGGTAACAGGCCGAACGCCAACAGAGAGGCTTCGGACAAGGCAGCAGATCCGATAATGAACTTCAACCGATTCTGCGGCTGCAATTCGGAAATATATTTAATGCCAAACAACTTGGCGCATACATAACCGATGAGTTGGATAATGCTCACCACAATCTTATAATCCATACCAGCCACCGTCAACCCTTCAAACTCAGCAGCAGTAAAGGGCTTACGCAAAGCGTAAACCAACGAGTAAGACAATAGTGCCGTACCACCCATCCAAAGAATGAAAAGCCAGTCAGGAGTATGTCTTTCCGTTTTACCGTATTGTAGGTCCGGTCTTTGTCCTATCAGTTTATTCAGTGATAAATTCATATTCTTCTTCGTTTTGACATCGCAAAAGTAGAGCCACCCAACGAGGTAAAAAATGAATAAAACAGGAATAATAAGTACGAAATAATTCAGAAATATTCATGTAATTGTAATGTAACACACTGGAAAGAGGCTACAAAACAACCTTTTTACAATAAAAGTCACCGTATAGAGAGTTGAATTCAAGAGAGAAAGCTATTTTTGTAACAAGCTAATGAACTCCTCAATAAAAAATATGAATGAGCTGAAAGAAATCTACGACCGCATTACTTTCCTACGTGGAAAGGGTATCAAGATGAAAGAAATGGCCGAGCAAGCACAACTCACCCCGAGCGTATTGTCCGCCATGTATTCCACAGTATTCCCGGCATACTTCAAAAATGTGGAAAAAGGGATGGATGACAACGAAGCATTGGACAACGCTTTAATGTGGGTCAATAATCTTTCGAAAAAGAAACTCTTCGGACTACTTCCGCAAATGAAACAGGCACTCTTCGCTATGGAGGTAGTAGTAAAAGAAAAGCCGGACAGTACGAATCCTTTTCTTTCCGAACTGGAACACAACGCCAGGCAAAGTGTGAATCATATCACAAATTTCAGTGGCATATATACCAGCTACAGTCTCTCCTCCAACACCAATGACCTGAAAATCGAGCCTTACTTCATCGCTCCGGCCGAGAATGGCAACTACATCGAAGTGGGACATACGAATGCTCATGGCACCACTCATTGGGGATTCGGACTGATGAATGGCATGAGTCATCTCTATCTTGTTTTCAATGAGAGTCATGCCCCGCAACTTTCCATGTTCAATATTTGCCTCAAACTGCCGATGTTCGACCGTCCGCCTTTCCTACGCGGCATTTACCAATGCTTTGATTATAATTACAACCCTATCGCCCGCCGTATATTATTGGTTAAACAGACCGACAGAGCCGAACGTTCCAAGTTTCTTCAACAAAAAGGGAACCTAAAATCCTACGATGAGCTGAGTGAAATCGAGCGTCTCTATTACAGCTATACCTGTCGTGAAGGAGACGTTATACGTATGTGTAACATCCCCACTCCCCAAATGACTACCGACGACCTGACATTGGAAAAGAAAATATTGGAACTGAGTAAGCTATAACATTGGTAATCAGCAGTTATAAGAACAAAGGGCACGAATGATGTAACAATTAGAATAATATTTGAAACAGATTAAAAAAACAACGGTTACACATAGATATAGAACAGAAACAAATCTTATAATCAGACAGTATAAGATACGCTATCTTTGCTTCACAAAGAACAAAAGTATTATTAACTGTTTTATATGATGCATACCATGAAAAAAGTATTATTACTCTTATGGCTTTCAATAGTCAGCCTTTCGATGTTCTCTGCAGAACAATTCATCTCTTTCACACCTCTAGCAGATTACTTTCCGCTGATAGTAAACGGACAACCTTGTATTATAAAATGTGATTCGAATATTGATAAAGGGGTCAAAATCGCCATTGATAATCTGCAACAAGATATATTCAATGTATGTGGAACAAAACCGGAAATCCTAACAGAAGGAAATAACAAACGATGCGTCTTGATAGGAACATACCAAAGTCCTATCATCCAGCAACTGATAAAATCTAAAAAGCTGAATAAGAATGAACTGAACGAAAAAACGGAAAAGTTCCTCCTACAAATCATAACTAATCCCTGCGAAGGAGTTGATGAGGCTTTGGTGATTGCAGGTAGCGACAAACGGGGAACAATTTACGGAATATACGAACTCTCCCGACAAATGGGTGTATCTCCCTGGTATTGGTGGGCGGACGTTCCTGTTGCCAAACAAAAAAATGTCTATATAAAACCCGGAATCTATACAGATGGCGAACCCGCTGTCAGATATAGAGGAATCTTCCTTAATGATGAAGCTCCTTGCCTGACTAGTTGGGTAAAACATACGTATGGTACAAAATACGGTGATCACCGTTTTTATGCACGTGTGTTCGAACTGATCCTTCGCCTGCGCGGTAATTTTATGTGGCCTGCTATGTGGAGTTGGAGCTTTTATGCAGACGATCCGGAAAACAGCAAAACCGCCAATGAAATGGGGATTATTATGGGAACCTCCCATCACGAGCCTATGGCACGTAACCATCAGGAATGGGCAAGAAAACGCAAGGAATATGGCGTATGGGACTATACATCCAACCAAAAGACCATAGATCAGTTTTTCCGCGAGGGAATTGAAAGAGCTGCCGATACGGAAGACCTTATCACCATTGGTATGCGTGGGGACGGTGATGCGCCAATGGGAGGTAAAGAAGGAAAAGACCATGAATATGCGGCACGTGACAAGGACAACATACGTTTGCTGGAGAAAATCTTCAAGAACCAACGTCGGATTATCAAGGAAGTAACGGGAGAAGCTCCGGAAAAACGCCCGCAAGTCTGGGCTATCTACAAAGAAGTGCAACGCTACTATGATATGGGACTTCGTGCACCGGATGATGTTATCATGTTGCTGACCGACGACAACTGGGGAAATGTAACCCGCCTTCCTAACGCTGAAGAGCGGAAACATCCGGGAGGTTGGGGTATGTATTATCATGTTGATTATGTAGGTGCTCCCCGTAATTCAAAATGGCTCAATGTTACCCCGATTCAAAATATGTGGGAACAACTGCAACTGACATACGACTATGGAGTCGATAAACTTTGGATTTTGAATGTGGGCGACCTGAAACCAATGGAATATCCTATCACCCTTTTTCTGGATATGGCATGGAATCCCAAACAGTATACAGCTGATAATTTGCAGGAACATCCACACCAATTCTGTGCACAACAGTTCGGTAAGGAACAAGCAGATGAAGCAATGCACATCTTGAACCTATACAGCAAATATGCAGGACGTGTCACTCCCGAAATGCTCGACTGTAAAACCTATAACCTGAAAACAGGAGAATGGAAACAAGTATCGGACGAGTTTGTGAAACTTGAAGCGGAAGCATTAAGGCAATATACCACACTCAAACCGGAGTACAAAGATGCCTACAAGCAATTGATTCTTTTCCCGGTACAAGCAATGGCCAATTTGTATGAGATGTACTACGCACAAGCCATGAACCACAAACTCTACAAAGAAAACAATCCGCAAGCTAATGAATGGGCAGACAGAGTTGAAAAAGCATTTGCACGCGACAAAGCATTGAGCAATGATTATAACAATGTGATGTCCGGCGGTAAATGGAAAAATATGATGATCCAAAAACATATCGGATATACTTCATGGAATGATAACTTCCCTGCAGATAAATTGCCGGAGGTATTCCGTATCCAGCAGCCGGAGAAGGCGACAGGAGGTTACATATTTACAGGAGAAAACGGCTATGTGGCTATGGAAGCCGAACATTATTTCAGCATTCAGAATGCAGCCGATGCACACTGGACAGTCATACCACATATAGGAAGAACCCTTAGTGGAATGGCCTTAATGCCATACACACAACCTACCGATGGAGCTTCCATCTCTTATAAGATGAAGTTACCAAAGGAGACTAAGACTGTCAATGTACACATTGTAGTAAAATCAACCCTTGCGTTCCATGATTCCAAAGGGCATAAGTATAACATTGGATTTGAAGGAGGAAAAACGGAAACCGTCAATTTCAACCATAATTTGAATGAGGCCCCTAAAAATGTTTATAGCGTATTCTATCCTACAGTAGCCAGACGTATAGTAGAGAAAAAAGTCAAGTTGGAGTTACCACGCACATCAGACGGATTACAGACGCTGATATTCCGTCCTTTGGATCCGGGCATTGTCCTCGAAAAAATAGTGATAGATTATGGAGGATATAAAAAATCCTACTTGTTTATGGACGAATCCCCAAATAAAAGAATGACTCAGCCTTTATAAAATTGACTAGTTATAAGTCCGGTCATTTTCATTTTCGCCATTTATGGATAAAATCAATATATCATGAAAAAACAAATCACTTTAAGTCTTATTTTATTAGTAGTAATATTATCCCGCATCACTGCTCAAGATAAGCTGTATCCCAATACATTTTCTTTGAAAGATGTAGAACTACTTGACGGACCTTTCAAGTATGCTTGTAATTTGAATGTACAGAATCTTTTAAAGTATGATACGGATCGACTACTTGCCCCCTTCCTTAAAGAGGCAGGATTAACTCCTAAAGGAGAAGTTTTTCCTAATTGGGTAAGGTTGAGTGGACACGTAGGAGGCCACTATTTGAGTGCATTAGCCATCCATTATGCCGCCACCGGAAATCCTGATTGTAAAAAAAGGATGGAATATATGCTTTCAGAACTTAAACGCTGTCAGAAGGCAAATGGCAACGGATACATAGGTGGTGTCCCCGACAGTAAACATCTTTGGGAAGAAGTTAAAAAAGGAAATATTAAAATTGTATGGAAATCATGGGTTCCCTGGTATAATTTGCACAAAACCTTTGCCGGGCTCAGAGATGCATGGTTATATGGAAATAGCCAAGAGGCCAAAGATATGTTTTTAAAGTTATGTGATTGGGGAATAGACATCATTTCTCCCTTGAACGAAAAGCAAATGGAAGAAATGCTCTCTAATGAATTTGGAGGGATGGCCGAAGTCTATGCAGATGCATACCAAATAACGAAGAATGCTCAATATCTAAAGGCAGCCAAACGCTTTTCACACAAATGGCTACTTAACAGTATGGCTGCCGGAAAAGACAATTTAGATAACAAACATGCCAATACTCAAGTTCCTAAAGCTGTCGGTTACCAACGTATTGCGGAACTAACGAACGATACAACCTATACCACCGCTGCTAGCTTTTTTTGGAATAGAGTCGTAAATCACCGCTCTTTATCGCTAGGGGGTAACAGTCGTCGCGAACACTTTCCTGAAAAAGATGACTGTATCAGTTATGCAGAAGAACGGGAAGGTCCGGAAACCTGTAATACATATAATATGCTAAAGCTAACAGAAGGATTGTTCAGAATGCATCCTTCAGCCAGTTACTCTGACTTTTACGAAAGAGCAGTATTTAATCATATACTGTCATCACAACATCCTGAACATGGTGGATACGTGTATTTTACCCTTGCCCGGCCTTGCCATTATCGGGTATATTCAGCTCCGAATTCTGCAATGTGGTGTTGTGTCGGAACAGGAATGGAAAATCATGGCAAATATGGTGAATTCATCTATAGCCATACTACAGATTCTCTATTTATTAACCTGTTCATAGCCTCTAAATTAAACTGGAAAGATAAAAAGGTTACCCTCACACAAAAAACTCTCTTCCCTGATGAAGAAAACAGTCAGATAACAATCAATGTAAAAAAACCTACAAGATTCACTCTATTGATACGCCATCCACGCTGGGTGTCGTCATCTGATATGAAAGTAACGCATAATGGTAAGAACTATGCCATAGGCTCGTCTCCATCGTCATATATAAAAATAGACAAAATATGGAAAAATGGAGATGTTGTCAATATCAATACTCCCATGAAGGTCTCTATCGAAGAAATGCCTAATGTACCTAATTATATATCCATTTTACGTGGTCCGATATTATTAGGAGCTAAGACCGAAAAGGGAAATATGAAAAGATTTATTGCTAACGACAGCCGTATGGGACATGTTGCCTACGGTCCATTAGTCCCCTCATTTGAAGCTCCTTTTATCATTGGCAACAGAGATGAGATACAAGACAAATTGAATAATATGCAACCGATAGCCGGCAAACCGTTAAGCTATACCATTCCCGGTCTTGTACAACAAGAGAAATACAAGGATTTGATATTTGAGCCTTTCTTCCGGATACATGATAGTCGATATGTTATTTACTGGCAGTCTATGTCTCAAAAAGAATTTGAGTACTACCAAGCAAGTAAAAAAGAAGAAGAGATGCAAAAACTGCAAATTGACCGTAGGACAATAGATTTCGTCATAGCCGGCGAACAACAACCGGAAGCAGATCATCTCATGAAAAATGAGAAATCACGTACAGGAAACCTGGAAAAAGAAGCCTGGAGAGAAGCTAAAAACGGATTTTTCCAATACAAGCTTCATACAGCAGGAAATGAAGCACTATCACTGATGGTACGTTATTGGGGAAGAGAAACCGGGAACCGGACATTTGACATTTTAATTGATGGAAAGAAACTGGTAACAGAAAATATCGCTAAGAAATGGAACAAAAATGCATTTGTTAACGTAGAATATCCGATTCCTACTGAAATGTTGAAAAACAAACAATACATCACCGTTACTTTTCAAAGTAAAAATAATAATACAGCCGGTAAAGTTGCCGCAGTACGCTTACTCAAATAGACTACCACAAATAAGTCATTAAAACCTTAACATATTAATAGAGCGAGACTGCCTATAAAAGTAGTCTCGCTCTATATATTTTATTTATACTCCCTTCAATTGTGACGTACCGAAGGAGCACCAAAATAGCTAGGATATTTATTATCCGGGTTAACAACAATTTTTTCAAGTACAATCTCCGGATCAATCATGAATATCTTCAAAGTATGCATTCCCGGTTCTAGCACTTCAACCTCCACATCAAGCCAACGTAAATTATCGAATACTTCATTCCGGCGTGATTGTCCGGTAGCTATCAATTTAATGCTTCTATTCCTAGAAGGTAATGGTTTCAGCACCTTCGACTTTGCCAGGTTTTTAGAGTTATACTCACTAAATGTATCCACAAATCCTTTACGGGCATCAATGATTTGCGGTTCGTTGTTATCGAGTCCCATTGCAATGCGCAGTCCCCGTTGAGGATACACATCCTGAGTAGGCAATATTCCTAAACAAACAGTAGTCTTTCCTACTTCAGGTAAAAAGACTTTATACTCCAGACATGGTGCATTCCGCGGTTCGGCACTCGGTGCTGTAACCGGCTGAATCCCCATACAGGCTTCATCTCTACCCAAATCAGGTAGAACAATCCATCGTGCATTCTTTCCCGCTATATTTGCGTTATATTGATTTGCCGGTATGGAGAATTCTGCATTTGCAAGATTCCCCCAATAAGGTTCCTGAGTTTTGGGAAGCTCAGTCTTGACGACATGAACATAAACAGGAACAGTCACTTGTTTCTGTACGATTTCAATCATAGCTTCCGATTCACCGAATGGTAATTTTCCCCAATCAATACTTACCTGAATCCGAGCATCCTTTTCTACCGTTCCTTTTGTTTGACTCAGTTTTACCCAAGATTTATTTGCCCTAGCCTTGAACCGGAAAGAGCCGTTACCACGATTAAACACATCTATGTAGTAACTTTGATTACTCAGCCAATCAAATGTCGGCAAAATTGCCTTATTATCAGAACCGGGCCATGACTTTATACAACCTTCCACAGCCACTCCCATCTTCGGAAATTCCTCCGGAACTACCTCTTTCAGATTTGGCAAAGAGTCTTTTTTAGGCATACTCCATTTCACGTACCCCAAATGTACATCTTTCATCATATTTTTCCATTTCCCATTCGCCATAGAAGTATTATAATATTCCCCCAACTTCTTATCTATTTCAAAAAGCTCCCGCACCCGTCCGGCATAATCATTCGCGCTCACACGCCCCTGCTCCGCATAAAGATTATTTTTAGCCGCCGCCAAATAAATCTCGGCAACTCCGGCCGAAGCCTTTGCCGGATAAAGGACCAGTTGATAGTAAGCATCCTGTGCTTCCGGAGCTATTTTGTCTCGCAAAGCCTCAGCCTTCGTCGCAACATCACGCCAAAGACTGATAACACGATCCGCCTCAAGATGATTCACTACACTAAAAACGGTCGTTGCCTGCACCTCCGGTTTCCTCCAAAGGTT
>ERZ824473.3625-NODE-3625-length-14973-cov-3.993431_pt1 | contig 14973 bp, 10 predicted proteins | sample MGYA00519874_ERZ824473 | MGnify/ENA primary metagenome ERZ824473 (study PRJEB31778, sample SAMEA3449151) | human gut metagenome | biome: human gut; feature: human-associated habitat; material: faeces | place: United Kingdom | collected 2010/2012 ... | reverse complement strand
TGGCAAGAAATATAGTAAAGGCAAAGCTGGATATAATATTCAAGAAGTTGTTTACGGACGAGGGAAATCAGCATTTACTACAGGCTTACTTATCGGATACGCTCGGTATACCGTATGATTCGATAGAAAACCTCGTTGTACTCAATTCCGAGATAATGCCGGACAGCATAACCGAGAAATACAGCCGTATGGATATTCGTATGAAAGCCAATGGCAGACTGATAAACGTTGAAATGCAGATTAAAGACGAGGGCGATTACAAGGACCGTTCGCTCTACTACCTGTCTAAGCTGTACAGCGGTCAGCTTAAAAGCGGAGAGGTGTACGGCTCGCTGAACCAGTGCATTTCGATAAATATCATCAACTTCAATCTCTTTGACTGCGAAGAATATCATTCATCGTTCTCAATGAGAGAGGACAGCAGAAACGAACAGCTTACGGATAAATTCACGGCTCATTACTTCGAGCTGAAGAAAATAGGCAAGAATATCGACAAGAACAACAAGCAGGAGCTATGGCTCAGACTTATCAATGCGGAAACGGAGGATGAACTTGATATGTTACAGCAGACAGGCGTAAAGCAGATACAGGACGCAGTAGTTGTACTGCATAAGATGAGTGCGGACGAAAAGACAAGAGAGCTTGCGGAAATGCGTGAAAAGGCTCTGCATATCGAAGCAACCGAAAAGGCACACGCAAGAGCCGAGGGAAGAGCCGAGGGAAGAGCTGCAGAACGTGCAGAAATCCTTGCTAATCTCAAAGCTATGGGCTTATCTGAAGAGCAGATAAAGCAGGCACTCGGCAAGTAAGCAATGACAGACGAGAAAATGATAACGTATACCGATGATGAAGGAAATCGGATAGCTATCATCGGTAAGACTAAGGTCATATACAAAAAGATGAGCGATGTAGAAAAAGCAATCGAACTTTCTGAAATGCGTGAAAAGGCTCTGCATATCGAAGCAACCGAAAAGGCACACGCAAGAGCCGAGGGAAGAGCCGAGGGAAGAGCCGATTTACTCGAAGAACTCTTAAAGCAAGGCATAATAACAGAAGAGCAAGCCAAGAACTACAGAAATTGAGTTAACTAAAAACCCCACACCACAAAGGAGGACAAAATGAAACGTACCCACACCATACTCGCAACAATAACCCTTATCAGCGTAATACTGACCAGTGCTTGCTCGGCAGGCAGTGCAAGCAGCACAACGTCCTCTGCACCCGAAACGGCAGTGACAACTACCGTTCCGGCAGTGACGGGAACAGTGATAGATAGGATCGACGAGCCGAAAGCCGAAGCGACTACAGCTCAGACCACCGCTACTACAGCAGTGACCACCACAAAGCCACAGGAAACAAAGAAAGCTGAAACTACCACTACCACCACAAAAGCGGTAACAACGGCAAAGCCGGAAACGACAACAACAGCAGCAACGACTAAGCCTGCTCCCGAATGGACAGAGAGCAAGGCAAGCGGTACAAAGTACGTCAACACAGACTGCTACAGCAGAAAGAAAGCCGTACTCGGTGCTGAAACGGTAAAGTTGTACAGTGTGAATGACACGGTCACAGTGACAGCTAAGACCGACACGGGCTACTTTAAGCTCTCTGACGGTAGCTTTATACACGGCGATTATCTGAGTGATAGTAAGGTTACTGTTGCTGCTTCAAAACCTGCGACTACTACAAAGAAGCAGGAAAGTAAGCCGGCAGAAACTAAATGGAAGTTCACAAAATCCGACTGTGAGTACATCATAGAAGAATGCTACAAATGGGCTGACAAGAACGGTTATAAGTATAAGAGAGTTAGTGACATACCCAATTATGATAAAACCTATGAGTTATATCCCGATGGACCGTATTATGACAATAAAGATAATTGGATTGGGCTTAATTGTCAATATGGTGAAGTATATAAAAACAGCAGTTGGGATACCACTTATGAAACTAAGGGTCACCCATACTTTTGGGGATCAGCAAGAAACGAACAAGTGATAAATAAAAATGAAGAAATCATTAGTACAATTACTTTTATGTGCAATGATATTAAGTATTACAATGAAGAAGGATACACTCCAGTTTTAGATTTTACATCATACAGTGAATTTGTTTCATACACAAAAGACAGACCGGGATTTATAGGCTGTTCAAACTTAGTAGACGATGGAACAATAGATTATATTTTGTTTGTGATATATGGCGCATAAAACAAAAACACCACATTTTTTGAGGACTATGTAACAACTGCTTGCAGTTGCTGATATAGTCCTTTTTGTTTGTAGAATTAAGCATCAAGCTTTTTCCGAACAAGATAACGTTCGTTTTCTATTTGATTAATTAGTTGAGAAACTTCTTGATTAATTGTAAGTTCTTCTTTTATCTGCGTAATCAATGAAATGCTGTTTAGAGAAATGTTGTCGAGAATATAAGACTTAAAGCTGGTGGTGGAGTAAATCATAGTGAAAATCTGATATTCTCCGTTATAGCCTTGAAGGATTATATGTAATATTGAATAATTAGGGCTTTTTTCGTTAAATTTATTTAAATTGAATGAAATATATTCCTTTTCAAATTCAACAACAACAATGACTTCGCCTGATTGAAAATAATACCCTCTGTTACCGGAATATTCAGGTGTATTAATTTCATGTGAAAACGCTGTTATATCTATATTGCCGTTGTCAATTGCGGCAAACACAACTTTTTTGTATTCACCGGATATAGAAAGTGGATCAAAGTGTATTGTATAAGGCGTAAGGTTATATCTGAAATTGGGTGTTTCATCGCATACTACATCGTCAACAACAACAGGAGTATCAGCTGATAAAAAATAATTCAAATGCGAATTTTTTATGCTGAATTCATTAGCGATTGTTCCTATCCAAATAGAAATATATAAACTCAATAAAGAGACAAGGAGTGAAGCGAATGCTAATCCATTAGATAACAATTGTGAAGACTTGGCAGTCCCATCGCTTTGTCTTTTATGTAACTTTCTTTTTTTGCTACTCATATTATTACAACTCCTTTATAATGTTATTGTGAGTATTATATCAAACTGCGATATAGTTGTCAACCGACAAATAAATTTTAATAGAAAAAATTCAAAGCTGTCTGAGAAGGCAGCTTTTTTATATATAAAATTAATTAACGAAAGGAAAAAAGAAAATGAAAAAAGTGATTAAAAAACTTGCTTCATTGTTGATGGTAACTGTATTTGTTATCACCGGCACAACATTTCAAATGCTTGCAGGGGCATTGTCCGAAAGTGTTATTAACGGAAAACAGAAACTTTACATTTCATATTATCCGTACAGTTATAACTTTTCGGGAAGTGGTCTTGGAACATCAATTTACGGACAGTTTGTTAAAATCAATGTAGGCTCAGCAAATGGTGAATATGCTTATTGTATGGATGCGGAGGCAGATAGCGGTATAACTGGTACTTCTATTTTTACAGCTGAAGATTTTAATTTGTCTGACTGGGTAAAACGCAATTATACATCTAATCAGATAAAACTAATGAAATATGCTGCGATATACACAATTAAAAACGCATCGGAGACCAAATACGGTTATTCCAATGAGGTAGAGAATATAGCAAGCCAAATTATTAATTGGACGATACTGCATAATTGGTTTAATACCTCATCAGAGTCAAGTGTACTGAATGTGTATACAGCTAATATGCCGTCAAGTGTAGCAAGCAATGTAAAGGCTTGTTACAATAAAATCAAAGAACAAATATTATCACACAAAACTATTCCAAGTTTTGCAGTAGGCAAAGGACAGACACCTACGCCAAAGAAGATGACAACAAATGCTGACGGCACATTTTCTATTACGCTTACTGACAATAAAAACTGCTCATCATATTTTGACTGGGCAAAGGCGATTTCAAAGTACAGTTATTTATCAATAATAAAAAATACTAACGGTACATTAACGATAAAATCAACTCAGCCTATAGCGTACGCAAGCAGAAAAACGCTTACCGCCAAGAAAACCAAAAGCAAATATCAAAACGAGCTTGATACGGCTTCACCGGTAGCTTTGATAGTTGATGAAAGCCAGTTGAGTAGACAGAATGCAGTTGGTTATACAAATACCGACAAAGACCCTGTTACTGCTTCAATATCCTTGTACACTGATACAACCGGCACAGCTCAGATAAAAAAAGTATGGCAGCATAATAACGACAGCTCGAGTACAAGAGCCGACAACAGCGACATCTATTTCACGATAAAGAATAGTTCGGGTTCGGCCGTGAAGGCTACAGGCAAGGCAGGCTCGTATACCTACTCTGCAAGCGGTTCCGTAACTAAGTTCAAGCTCAACAGCAGTAACACTTTTTTAGTAAAATCGTTACCTGCAGGAACGTATACGGTCTACGAATTTGGTAATGACGGCAACGGTATACCGAATTATACAAGAAAGAATCTCAGTCAAACAGTAACCGTTACAGCCGGAGGCACAGGAACAGTTACTTTCAAAAATACGAGAAATACCGGTACGGGCAAGGTTATAAAAACTTGGGTAGACACCAACGGTAACGCAATAGAAGCAAGTAACTGCATTTCGAATAATCAGCAGATATATTTCCGTATCAAGAATGCTGATAACAAGTACATTACGGTAAGCGGTTCAAAGTACAGCGGCTCATATACGTTTACAGGAACATCGACTACAGCTACATCGCTGTATGTTAATCCCGGTACAGGTGATTTCACAGTTTCTGACCTGCCTACAGGCAAGTATACCGTATATGAGTACGGCTCACCGGAGGGCTATTCTGTCAACAAAGCATCTCAGACAATTACCATCTCAAAAGATAAAACGTCGTCCGTTTCTTACGTAAACAGCGAGGACAGCGGTACGGCTCAGATAAAGAAAGTATGGCTTTCTGATACTACATTGACCGCTACTCAGATAGCAAACCTCGAAAAGAATGTTTACTTTACTGTCAAGGACGCTAATGGTAAGTATATCAAGGTTACAGGCTCGGCAGGAGCGTATGTTTATGCCGGCACTCAGACTTCCGCAAATAATATGAAACTCAGAGGCAGTAAGTTTAATGTAAGCAAGTTACCATTGGGAACATACAGTGTGACCGAAATCAATAACGCAAGCGGTTACAATCCGAAAACGCAGACAAAGACGGTCACAATTGCCAATAAGGGCGAAACAAAGTCAGTATCCTTTACGAATAAATCAACGCCTGTTGTAGTTATCCGTAAGCACTTCAGTGATGAGGACAATCTGACAGAAGCACAGCTCAAAGAACAGTATGCTAAAGTTACCGTAAATCTGCAGGTGCTTGGCTACAGCGGAAGTGTTTCCTCGAATCCGCCGGCAGGATACTATGTAGAATTTACCGGTTCTAACGGTAATTATACATACAAAGGGCTTTCGTCAACCAAAACATCAGCAACAAATCTCAAGCTGAATGAAAACGGCGAAATGACTATATCGTTCGGCGCTAACACCACTCCGTATTATCTGTCTGTCATTGAAACGTACAGCGGTACGGATTACGATGTTGATAACCGGGACCAGCGTATTGACCTTGGTGACGGTGATCCGAATGCTGTAATCGACCTTGAAGACATTGAGCTTGACAATCAGCTTAAGACAGGCTCTGTGCAGATTGACAAGCAGTTTTTAAATGAAAACGGTGCTATTGAAAATATCCCCGATGACAAACTTGCCGAGGTTGCTTTTAAAATCAAGCACAACGGCAAATATCTCACCTTTACAGGTAGCAACGGTATCTACACATATAAAGGCGAGAACAATACGGGTACTGAATTAAAGCTGAACAAAGCCACATATAACTTTATTGCAAATGAGCTTCCTGCAAGAGAAGAATACACTGTGTACGAAGTAAGCGGTACAACAGGTTACAGCTTTAGCATTGATCCTGTGACATTCACGATCACACCTGCAGGCTCGGTAAAGAAAGTGTTCACCAACAAGGCAATGACCGGCACAATAAGTATTGTTAAGCACAGTGCAGACGGCGTTCTTTCCGGCTGGCAGTTCCGTGTTACAGGCACAGCCAAGACCGGACAGAGCTATGACAAGACCTTTACTACCGATGCAAAGGGTACAATCACAATCAGTAATATCCGTATCGGTGATTACAAGGTTACAGAGGTCAAGACAGGAAAGACAGTCGGTTATATTACCGAGAACAGCAAAGACCTTGAGGTCAAGACCGATACTGTAACAACTGTAAATATCGAGAACAAGCCGTATGCGAATATCGTTATCAACAAGGTTGACAGCGTAAAAGGCACTGCTCTGAGCGGTGCGACATTCGGTATCTATACGGATGCTGAATGTGAAATTCCTGCACAGGCATATAAGTCGGACACTGACAGCACACTTGTAAATGCAGAGATTACTGAAACAGCTACAGGAGTGTACACTTGCAATTTCCTGCCGATTGAGAGCAAGAATGGCACAACTTACTATGTCAAGGAGCTTACAGCTCCCGACCATTACGCTATTGACACAGACGTACACCCGGTAACGCTTAAAACGGCAAATTCAACCGTAGCAGTATCAAACAACGCTACATCGAAATTCTATGAAACGCCTTTAGGCTCGGTCAGAACGACAAAGGTTGACGCAGATCATCCCGATGTACTTCTGAGCGGCGCTGAATTTACGGTATACAATTCCGACAAGGCTACTGTATACGGCAAACTTGCAGAAACATCAAAGGGTACATATCAGCTTGACGAAATCCCGGCAGGCACATATTACCTCAGAGAAACAAAAGCACCGCAGTATTACAATATCGACAACACATTCTATCAGTTCACAATTTCTGACGCAGGCAAGGTTGTCGATGTGTCAATCAACGGCAACGACAAGTTCCCCAATGCTCCGCAGAAGGGCGATATAAAGATAGTCAAGAGAAGTGCAGACGGTGTTCTTTCCGGTTGGAAGTTTGAAGTTTCCGGCACGGCTCTTAACGGCACACCCGTAGCAACCAAGACATACACAACAGACGCAAAGGGCGAAATCAATATATCAAACCTCCTTATCGGTACTTATACTGTAAAGGAAGTAAAGGACGGCAAGACAGTCGGATATATCACACCTGCAAATCAGGCGATTGAAGTAAAGAGCAATGCAACTACTACTGCAACGTTTGAAAACAAGCCTTTCGGTCACATTGTTATCAACAAGGTTGACGCAAAGACAGGCGAAAAGGTAACAGGTGCTACATTCGGTATCTATACCGACAGCACTTGCAAGACAGTAGCAAAGGCGTATAAGTCGGACACTGACAGCACACTTGTAAATGCAGAGATTATCGAAACAGCTACAGGAGTGTACACTTGCAATAACTTACCTATAAGCAGTGCAACAGGTACAACATACTATGTCAAGGAGCTTACAGCTCCCGAAGGCTACTATCTTGACACAGACGTACACCCGGTAACGCTTAAAACGGCAAACGCTACTGTATCGGTTAGCAATGAAATCGGAAAATCCGACTTCAAAGAATATCCTTACGGTCACGGTGCTGTAATCAAGGAATGGAAACTTGACAACAGTACAGCAGATATGACAGCCGATGAAATCGCACAGATGAAAGCGGAGCTTGAAAAGAGCCTGTATTTCACTGTAAAGGACAGCAACGGCAAGTACATCACAGCTACAGGTGCAGACGGCGTATACACATATAACGGCGAAAGCACAACAGAATTCAGATACGTTTTGAAGAACAGCACATTTACAATCGCTGAACTGCCTACAGGTGACTATACGATTACAGAGTATAGCACACTTCTTGACTACACAATCAAGTCGGAAAATCCCGTAAAGATAACTGTAGTAAGAAATCAGACAGCAACGGCAACGTTTGTAAACGAGCGTGACACAGGCAACGCAAGTATCGTGAAGAAATGGACAAATCCCAACGGGCTGACAACAGCTCAGAAGGCAGAGCTTGAAAAGAATGTATACTTCACTGTAAAGAACGCTGACGGTGCATACTTAAAGGCTGTATCAAAGAACGGTAAGTATGTATATAACGGCAGTCAGACAGCAGAAGCACGTTTTATGCTGACAAACAGCAAGTTTGAACTTACAGAACTGCCGACCGGCAAGTACACGATAACCGAAATCAACAATGCAGAAGGTTATCTGCCTAAGACACAGGTCAAGACAATCACGGTAACTAAGGACGCAACTGCAAGTGCAGAGTTTGTCAATAAGGTTATTGTAGGAAATGTAACATTGACAAAGGTCGATGAGGACTATCCCGATAACAAGCTGTCGGGTGCGGAGTTTACTATTTTTGCTGAAGATAAAACAACGATAATCGGCAAAATGACAGAAGTTGAAACAGGTGTATATCGCTATGACGGACTTCGTTACGGCAAGTATTATCTGCAGGAAACAAAGGCTCCCGAATATTTCGTCCGTGATGTGAATTTCTACTATTTCGAGATTGTAAATGACGGCGAAACCGTAGAAGTTTCCAACGATGAGCTTGGCAAGGGTACGTTTATCAACTCACCTCAAAAGGGCGAAATCAAGATTGTAAAGACTTCATACGACAACAAGGTCGAAGGAATACATTTTGAAGTAACCGGAAAGACATACACAGGTCAGACTTTCAAGAAAACATACACAACCGACAAGAACGGTATAATCCGTATCAACGATTTAAGAGCCGGTGAATATACCATACACGAAGTTAAGGATTCTGCTTCTGCCGGCTATCTTTTACCGGATGATAAGCAGCTTACGATCGACCGTGACGGTGCAATGCTTGTTACAGAAATGCACAACAGCAAGATACCGGACAATCCCCCGACAGGTGCAAGCGAGGACAGCTTTACGCAGACGGCAGTTATTATCATATCAATGGTAATGATGAGTGCGGCTGTTGTGCTTGTGTTCCCGCTGTCAAAGCGTAAGAGAAAACGCTAAGCAGCATTTAATATTTTATTGTCACCGGGCGGCAGAAAAGCTATGCCGCCTTTATGGTGGCGATTAAAGGAGGAGAAATATGAAGAAGAATCAACCATATCGTTCTCAAGTGCAATTACGACTTACCAATCGTGATACCGGAGAGGTGATTTGCCTTAAAATCAAATCGGAACATTCGGATCCGAAAGTTATTTGTTGCTTTGCTATAAATGAACATCTTAAAGAGGGCGACTATTTGATAGAGATTATGTAAGAATGCTTGCTCGAAAACGTGCTATAGGTAGCACATTTAAAGGAGGGCGTAATGGCAAATAAAAACAAATTGCGGCACAAAAACAGCAAATCCGTCTTAAAGACCGGTCTTATACTTATCTCCGTTATAGGTGTAATCACATTCCTGATTATATCTTATCTGATTTACAGCTTACAGTGCTACGCATACGACAACAACATATCATCGGATAATTTAAATTTGTCGGTGCTGATAAAATCTATGCCATATTGGACTAATCCAACTTTTACAGCACCTTTTGACATCGGTGCAATAATGCAAATGCACGGTTCTGTTTGGTATATTTACGTTGTTGCTTTGTCACTGCTTGCACTTATGCTGTTCAGTAAAAATTACGATGATTACAAAGGCGTGGAAGCCGGAAGTGCCGATTGGGCAACTAAGCGTGACGAAAAGGAAAACAGTGACACAACAGGTATTCCTATCGGAAACGGGTTCTATGTAACGGTCAACAATCCTAAAAGTTGCTACTACGAGCCGCATAATCTCAATGAAATAGTTATAGGCGGTCCGGGAGCAGGTAAATCATTCCGCAAGATCAAGCCTGACATCATTCAGATGTTCGGCAGTTATGTAGTGACAGATCCGAAAGGCGAATTATATCGTGATACAGCAAAATTGCTTATGGAAAACGGATATAAAGTGCGAGTATTTAACTTGATCAATATAAAGAAAACCAACGCATATAATCCGTTTGTTTATATCAACGAGGAACAGGACATAGTAGTATTGGCAAACACGTTCATCAACGCTTCAGCAGGTGATGATGATAAAGAAGACTTTTGGTCCGGTTCGGCAAAATCATTACTTACCGCAATTATGGTTTATCTTTGGAAAGCCAAAGGTGAAATTAAGTGCTTTGGTCGTGTAGTCCGCCTGCTTAACAGTATCACATACAAAAACGGGAAAATAGATGAACTATGTGAGCTTGCACGTTGTCTAAACAAACACGCTATCGAGCACCCTTACGATGCTGCTACGATCAATTGGAACGGTATTAAAGGCACTCCCGAAGAAACGATGGGCGGCATAGCTAAAACGTTATCTACTCGTCTTGACTTATGGGCAGTAGAAGATGTCAACGACCTGACTGTAATTGATGAAATGGACTTTGATAACATCGGCGTTGAAAAGACGGCTATATTTCTGATAGTTCCTCCTGCTGATACAACGTACAAGGCTATTTGCAATATGTTCTATTCACAGCTTTTCTCTCGACTGATGTACTGTGCTAATTTCAAGCATAACGGCAGATTGCCATTGCTCGTGTCAGTCGAACTTGACGAGTTTGCAAATATAGGACGGATACCGAATTTCGATAAAATCACTGCCGTTATACGTTCAAACAACATCAGGGTTTGCGTTGTCTTGCAGTCGCTTCCTCAACTAAAGGCTTTGTATAAGGAGAATTGGGAAAGTATTATAGGTAACTGCTCACTGTTTACTTATCTCGGCGCACCTGATTTAGAAACCCGAAAGTACATAGTAGAAAAGCTCGACAAGACTACTGTACGAATAGACACAAGGGGACACAGCCAAGGAACAACAAGCGGCGGCAGCAGTTCAGATAACGAAAGCTATCAAGGTCGTGATTTACTGACTACATCTGAACTGCTAAGAGCGTTCAAGGCTTCACCGAAAATCAAAAAGAAATACGGCGGATATATGATTGAGTTTCTCGACGAATATCCGCCGTTTTGGTTATATAAGTTTGACACATTATCACATCCGCTTATCAGTAAAGTCGGTAGCTCATTTCCGAGCGGAATACCAAACAATACCGATATAAATGAGATGTATTCCGATAATGAACAAATTCAAAAGTTAAAGGAGGTAAAAACAAAAATGGCACAGCTTATGGAACAGTCAGTGTCAGAAGAAAAGGCAATGCGTGAGCAGTCCGATCAGAAACAGGCGGAACAAGAACGTGTCGAACAAGCAGAGCTACAGCGACAGTTTGAAGAAGCCGCTAGAGATGCTCAGCTTAGCGAACATCAGAACGTGCTTGCCGAAATAGGCGAAGAAGAATTGATAGCCGACTATGAAATTCCGACTATCGATGAATTTATAGGATGATAGGAGGTAATTAGCTATGGCACCAATGTTAGAAGATGAGATAATGCACGACACCGAAAAAATGAACAGTAAGGTTGTCGGACTGGCTCGCACGGGAAAGCAGATATATGATTTTATTGAGCAGCTTAAGCGTGCTAAAAGTACAGAGGCTCAAGCAATTACAGATAACGGTCTGCCCTTCTCTTTTTCCGGACAGATAACAGATCTCAGCTATTTCAATAACAATGAAATCCTGCCAAAAGAGGTTATCGAAAATATCCCTGACGCAGAACTTAAAGAAGCTGTCATATCCAATCTCGAGCTGGCAGAAAAGCAGGGATTGATTAATGTCAATCTTGATAGCGGTAATATAACTCTGACAGACAGCGGCAGAGAATATATCAGTAATCCTAACTTTATTAGTGCGGCTAACATTAACAAGGCACATTCTGCTATTCGTGCAATGGAAATACAGCACGGATTAGAAAGCGATACAGTAAGATATGGCGTTACGCTTGAAGGCACCGATCGTGATCTTCAATTTTTCCGATTTGCTTCTAATCTTGATCTTGAAGAAGTCACACTTTCACCCGATAAGAAAGCGGCTCTGCAAGTTATGGAGAACATATCCAAATGGGAAAAAGACGGACTTATTCAATACAATTCAGAAAATACAAGCATATCGCTTACAAAGCTCGGTCAGAAAAAGCTATACAGCGATTTGGCAGATGGTGTTGATATGATTGATGAGTCAGTGATAACACCTAAAAATCTTTCCGCCGGCAGATTATCAAATGTGAGTGGTGTGACAGCTCAAACAACCTCACAAGCTGCCGCACAGGCTACACAGGTTACAGCCACTGCCGCAACACAAGCTACTACAGCCGGCGCAACTCAGGCAGCTACTACAGCCACCACTGCTACCGCAACAGCGGCTTCGTCGGCTGTACCGGTTGCCGGTGCAGTAGTGGTTACAACAAAAGTCGTATCAGATACGGCTAAAAAAATATCAGATGCGATAATTCGCAGATAAGGAGATTTTTTATGAAAAAAGCATTCAGGAAAATAACAAAGGTAATTTCAATCACAACCACAATCCTTCTTTCAAACGTATTACTTGCGTATTCAGCATTTGCCGAAGGCGGCATCGGAAATGCCCCATCTTCTGTAGATACTGCTACATATGATACGCTTGTAACACTGGTTTTTTGGGTAGTACGTATCGTTGTACTTGGATTAACCGCTATACCCGGACTGATAAAAATTGCGCAGGGCATTGGTAATGAAGATGTACGTGAACGCAACGGTGGCATATCACTAATGGTAATCGGCGGTGCGCTCTTTGCGGCAACATTTGCGATTGAGGCTTTATTCTAAGAGAGGTAGATATGAAAAAAATCAGCATCTTTCTTATATGCAGTCTGCTAATGATTTTCGGTTTATCATTTTCTGCCTGTGCGGATGCTGTAACAACCGGAGGAGTAACAGCAGTTGTTACTCCTAGACCGGTTGACAGCTTAGGTAATGAAAAGCAAGTTGAATTTGCAACTTCTGCAAAAGCAGAAACTACAACAACGGAAACCACCACAAAGCCTGCATACAACCAAGAAGAAATGAAAAAAGATCTTGAAGACCTTGGTAAAGAAGATATGGCAGCTTCGGCAGTAGGTATCTTTGCTTAGGTAAAAGGTCTTGTTGACTGGACACAAGGTATTATAAACACACTGGGAATATACATTAAAGCCGGAATAGATAGTCCTTGGGGATTCGATCTTAAGGGTTTCGTTGATTTATTTGCACCGTTTTTCAAAACTATCGGATATGGCATACTTGTACTGCTGTTCGGAATTAATTTAATTCATTCTGCTATGCAGTTTGAATTAGTTAATTACAAAGGTGTTATAAAAATTCTTGTAGGGCTTTTATTGGCAAAGTTATGGGTAGATTTATCAACAGATATTTGTATAGCCCTTATCGATACCTGTACAGATATTGCGTCAAGTGTATTTACAAGTGCTGATGAAATGATAGTTTTTCCGTCATTTGATACGCTTAAAAGCACTGATACGGGATTATGGATTATCGGCGAACTGCTTAATCAGTTATTGGATATTGTATTGCTTGCTCCAATTATAATCGTTGCCTTAGCAATATTAATTATATGCGGGCTCATAATGATAAAATTAATGCTCCGTACTTTTGAGTTGGCACTATATTGCAGTGTATCGCCTGCTTTTTTTTGCATGCCTGTTAGGTGATGCGACAAAGGGATATTTTAAGCGCTTTATTGACGGCTTGCTCAGCTCGGCGCTCTCGCTTGTATATATGGGATTAATATATCTTGCAGGATCGTACTGGTGCAAAGTTCTCACAATGAATAATGTAGGTGTAGATTCGCCTATGGACGTCTTGGTTTGGCTGTCTTCGGCCGGACCGAAAGTTTTAGTAGTGCTTGCTATGGGATTTTTAATCTTAAAGCCACCGCTTGCATTACGTCAGCTTACAGGAGGTTCTTAATGATAAAATGCAAAGTAACAAAGAAAATTATGCAGGAACCCGGAACTGTAATGGGCTTTTCAATAGGGCAGGTGATAATGCTGATTGTAGGATGTGCTGCTACAATCGGCACGTTGCTTTTGCTGTGGCTGGTGCTGAAAATCAACATTGATATAATTATGTGGGTCGTATTTTTGGAACTCGTTTTATTCATCGGACTTGGAGTAGTCCGTATTCAAGGGTTGACTGTATTGCAATTTATTGCTTCAAATCCCACAAAAAAGCGACCGTTTGACAGTAAAGGAGTATTCAGTGATGTCGATAATCGATAATTTATTTAACGGCTGGGCTAAAAAGAATGTGCCGTTTGGTTATGATAAACAAATTGTTATGCCAAAATCCGCACAGGATACAATACCATTTTATGAAGTGTACGATAATGGGCTGTTTCTTACCGGAACAAACACATTTACATTGATATTCGCATTTTCAAACATAGATTATTCTTTGCTCCGTGACAAAGAGCAGGAAGAAACCTATCAGCGTTATCAGCGTTTATTGAATGCACTTCCGGTCGAAATCAACTTTCAGGAATTTATTATGAATTCCTCTGTTAATACCGCAAAGCTCAGGGATATACTGATAAGCAACAATGAAGAAATCTCCGGTGATTTACTGGATGATTACAATAAAAATCTCGAAACGTATATCACAAAGTCCGAAGACGCAACAAGTGAGAAAATAACTCTTGTTGCAATGTCGTACACGCCTAACGAAACCGTAGATAATGTAAACATACTGTTTCGTTACTATCGGGAATTGCAAAATTTCTATGCGGCAATGGGCAGTGAAACGCATCAGCTTATGCCTGAAGATGTGTTTGCTGTCCTTTATGAATACTATCACCCATTCGACAATACTGAATTTCTTTTGCCGAATGATATATATTCACGTGGCGGATCCATAAAGGACTATATTGCACCATCAATGTTTGCCTTTCGCCCCAAAGAAATTGAAATCGGTAATTCGTATACAAGAATAATGTATATGGCTCGATATGACCGCACATTAGACGACGAGTTTATAAGGGATATTCTTGATAACAATTGTAAAGTTGCCGTTTCAAAGCATATTAGGCATATAGACAAATCCGAAGCACAGGATAAGGTTAAAGA
>ERZ824473.3599-NODE-3599-length-15039-cov-6.005072_pt1 | contig 15039 bp, 17 predicted proteins | sample MGYA00519874_ERZ824473 | MGnify/ENA primary metagenome ERZ824473 (study PRJEB31778, sample SAMEA3449151) | human gut metagenome | biome: human gut; feature: human-associated habitat; material: faeces | place: United Kingdom | collected 2010/2012 ... | reverse complement strand
AAGAACAAGAATTTATAGGAGAAGTAGGAAAAATAGTACCATCAGTAGATTTTAGTGCAACAACAACGTCTAAATCAATAACATTAAAAATAAAAACCAAAAGAAACCAAGGTGGAACAGTAGAATGTTATATAAAAGGAGAAAATGACAGTAATTATGGAACAGGGCAAAAAGCAATAGATAACCAATATACATTTGATAACTTGGAACAAGGAAAAAAATATAAAATAAAAGTAGTAGTAACATCAGGAAATGGCCAAAAAGCAGAAAAGGAAAAAGAATATACAACAGGAGATGTAAAGGGATTAACAACAGCAGATATAGAGTTTGAATATAGTGTAAATGGAACAGTAATAGATAGAAAGGTATGGACAAATAAAGAAATAAAAGTAACAGCAAAACTAAAAGTAGATATAGCAGGATATACACTAGTAACAAAAAAGAATGATGGAACATGGCAACAAACAGATAACCAAACATTCAGTGAAAATGGAATAATGTATGTAGCTTTAACAGATGGAAGAAATTATGGAGATACAGAAGCGACAGCAAATGTTACAAATATAGAGAAAAATGCACCAAGTGTAAATATAAATTTGAGTGCAGCGGAGGTAACAACAGAAGGAACAATAACAGCAGCAGTAACACAAAGTGATAGCGAAAGTGGAATAAATATTGGAAGTTGTAAATGGGTATATAACACAACGGCAGGAAATATAGGAACAAATACAAGTAGTTATACAGGAAAATTTACAAGTTCAAACCAAAATATAACATTGTCATCAATGACATCTGGAGTATATTATTTACATGTTTTATCAGTGGATAATGCAGGAAATTTAACAGAAACAATATCAAAAGGAGTAAATATATTTGTCACGGCTGTAGAAATTTCTAAAACTCCGTCAGAATATTATGGAAAAAATATTATAAATTATAATTGTGTAAATAATGAAACATCAATGACATGGAAAATATTTTATTCGACAAAAAATAATATTTATTTAATTTCAAATGATTATATAAAAAGAGAATATTTACCATCAAGTACAAAAGATGGAACAGAAACTTCTAATAAATTAAGTATGGAAGATACTAAACATAAACAAACGGCAAGTTTTAACTTAAATTTATTAAACGATTATAGTGGTTCAACAAATATAAAAGATACAGAATTGAAATTATTAAATAGTAGCTATTTCAATCAAAATTTTACAAGTGAACAGAACAATATGAAAGCAGTAGCATATATGTTAGATAAAGAGGCTTGGAAAGGATTTAAAGATGCAAATAACAAAGCAAATTATGCAATAGGAGGACCAACAATTGAAATGTTATTTTCTTCATATAATGAGAAAAATGGAACATTTCTTGAAGCTAAAGCAGATAGTGCTAAGGGATATGTAATAAAAAAAGATAAATCAGATAACTGGAATTATTGGATACAAAATTTAATGAGTGATAATAATAATTTTTATATTATAGATAATGCTGATAATGCGCATGGTATGTGGCTAGCAAGTCCATCATGTTATTATTCAAGTGGTCTATTGTATTCATATATAGATGGCTCAATTTATATGGATGGAGATATAAAACAAAATCAGTTACGGTTTTCGACCAATTATTTGTTTAAATTATGATGTGAAGCTAGTTAGTGATATAAATGGGGACTATATTATTCAGTGAAATACTTAAAAATATTAAATTTTAGTAAGTAATATAAAGCAATTATAAATGGAATCAAAAAAATATAAAATTAATAAATTATAAAAGGTAATAAAAAAGTATTCTAAATACTTGCTATTTAGAATACTTTTATTATATAATAGAAAAAATCCTTGAAATATAATTATATTTTGAGTTACCTTAAAAAACGAGTTCGTATCAAAATTAGAGCTGTAAAATAAAAACTCCTAAAAAGCTTAAAAAGAAAAACGAACAGAAAGGTAGTATTATGAAAAAATTTTTATCAAATTACAAATCAACAATTATACTTCTAGTTGCAATAATTGTTGGAAGCATCATAGGAATAATCTTTAAAGAAAAAGCAACTATATTAAGCCCATTGGGTGATTTATTCTTAAATCTATTATTAGTTATAATTATCCCACTAATATTTTTAAACATAACCACCGCAATATCAAAAATGAAACAACCAAAAAGACTAGGAAAAATAATTGGTTCAATATTATTAGTATTTGTTCTAACATCAGTTATAGCAGTATTAATAGGATTTGCAAGTACATATTTTGTAAAACTAATAAACACTGAAGATGGAGAGCAAATAAGAGCAACACTAGAAAGTGCAGAAAGTTCAACAGAAACTCAAGATTCAGAAGAAGATGATATGACAATTGCAGACAGAACTGTAAAACTACTTACAGTAAATGATTTCTCAAAATTATTTTCAAAAGATAATATAATAGCTCTTTTAGTATTCTCAATAATAGTAGGAATTGCAATAAATATGTCAGGAGAAAAAGGAGAACCATTTAGAAAAGTACTAGAATCAGCAAATAGTGTAATGGAAAACATAGTAAAAATTATAATGTACTATGCACCAATAGGACTTGGATGTTATATGGCTTCATTTATAGGAAGTTTTGGAACATCAATAGCAGTAGGATACTTAAAAACATTTTTTGTATATCTAATAATTGCAATATTATACTATTTTATAATGTATAGTGTATATGCATTTATAGCTGGTGGAAAAAATGGAGTAAGAGCATTTTGGAAACATGTTATTCCAGCAACAGTTACTGCAATGGGAACGTGTTCAAGTGCAGCATGCATACCAATAAATATAGAATCAACAAAAAAAATGGGAGTTCCAGATGATATAGCAGAAACAACAATACCATTAGGAACAAGCTTCCACAAAGATGGTTCTATAATAGGTTCAGTATTTAAAATAATGTTTTTAGTAGGTTTATTTGGAACAAGTTTAGCAACAGCAGGAGATATTTTTGGAGTTTTAGGTGTTGCATTACTTGCAAATTTACTAATAACAGCAGTTCCAATAGGTGGGGGAACTATATCAGAAATGTTAATTATAACTATGTTAGGATATCCTGTTGCATCATTGCCAATATTAACAATAATTGCAACAATAATAGATATGCCTGCAACTGTTCTAAATGTAGTTGGAGATGATGTTTCTTCAATGTTAGTTACTAGAATAGTTGATGGAAAAAAAGCTTTTCAAAGTAAAGAAAAAGAATAAGAATAAGGGAAATGATTAAAATAGATAAAAATCGGGAATTGGGGACGGGTCTTCAATCCCGATTTTAAAAAAAAATAAAAGGGATTGAAGACCCGTCCCTCATTCCCTAAAAATGTATAATTTCATTATAAATTTCAATAGCAAAATTATCAGTCATACCAGAAATATAGTAAATAATAGCCTTGCAAAAATCCTTTTCATTATCAATAGAAAACAAAACCTTATTTTTTAATTTTAATTCATCTCGATTTCCAAAATCATAATAATTATGAATAAAATCAATAAATCCACTTCCAAGCTTTGGATATGTAAAACTTAAATTTTTCAAATTATCTAATGTATTAAACCCTGCATAAGCAGATTTTAATAAATTATAAATTTCAGTTATTACAAGATTAAAATAACGTCTAGAAGGCAAAATTCTTTTACAAGAATAGATATTTTTATAGTTAAAATCTTTAATCTTATCCATCAAATCTAAGGATTTTTTAGAAAAACATAATCCCTTTTCTGGTGAAGAATTTTCACATAAATCATGTATTAAATTGTTTATTATAATAGTATTGTTTATTTGTTCATTTCCAGAAGTTATATTTAATAATGAAAATAATTCATCAACATGTTCGTCTAAAATTCCTAAAGTAATAGCATCTTCAATATCACGACAAATATAAGAAATTTTATCTGAGATTTTAACAACACATCCTTCCCATGTGTATGGAGAATATTGATTTGGATAATTGTAATCATGTAAATCTATATACTCTGTTCTAGGACGTACACAATTTTCATCAATTTCTCCACAATGAGAAATTATACCATCCCTTACGGCATATGTTAAATCTAGATTTTGCATAAATTTGTTGTTATCTTCTAAAAGTTCAACATTATCAACGAATTCTAACCCATTTTTTTCGTGCCAGAAAGGGTAACCTAAATCTCTTTTTGAAATTTCAGATAATATTTTCTCACCTTCATGTCCAAAAGGACTGTGTCCGATATCATGAGCAACAGAAATTGCCTTTGTAAGTTCTGTATTTAGACCTAAGTTTTTGGCAATTGAGTAACTTATAGACTCTACATGTGTTACATGTTCAATTCTTGTGCAAATGTGGTCATTTTCTGGTGAAAAGAAAACTTGAGTTTTATGTTTTAATCTTCTATATGCATTGCTGTGTATAATTCTTGTGTAATCTCTTTCAAAATCATTTCTTATATCATTGTTTCTTGGATATAATGGAGTTTCTCTTTTTGTGGCTTTTTCCCAATTTGGATTTTCTGGATTTGTAGAATATTTTTCAAACTTTTTCATTTTGTTCCTCCTTTGAAATATGTATTTTTATTTTACTACAAATGTTAATAAAAATCTATAAATTTATTGAAATATAAAAGATAAAATAGTATAATAATTTTGTAAAATATATTGAAGGGAGTTCGTATAATGTTTAATTTAGTAAAAGATGATTTTGACGATAATATGGATGATATAATGAATTCAATTAATAAAATGTTGGAAGATGATACAGAAAGTGGAAAAATAAAAGATAAAGAAAAAGAGGAGAAATAAAAATGGCAAATTCAAAAATAATAGTAGTAGAAGGACCACAAGGAGCAGGAAAAACAACAATAACAGATTTTTTAAGACATACATTACCATATTCAAATTTATATAGAATGTCAGGAACAGCAGATAGCACAGTTGCAGGCAAGAAAAAAGCTGAAGATATGTATGTTGACTTAATAGAATATATAAAAAAGATGGAAAATAAAAGTATTAATTTAATTTTTGATAGAACATTTTTTACAGAAGAAAATTACTGTAGATTAGGAATGAAACAATATTCATTTACAGATGTTTATGAAAAATTGTTAAATGAATTTGCTAATTTAGACTTTGAAATATATTATATAACATTGTATTTAGAAAATGAGAATGAATATATTGATAGACTAAAAAGAAGTGGAAAAGCTGTTTTTAAATATGCAGAATTTAAGGCTGAAAATAGTAAAAAACAACAAAAAATATATCTAGAAATGGCAGATGAAATTAAAGAAAAATATCCTAATGTTAATGTTTTAAATGTGGCAAATGATAAAGAGTTAGAAGATACAAAAAAAGAAATAAGAGAATTTATACAATATTAATAAAAAAGCTATATATAAACTTTTTAATAATTAGAGTATTTTAAAAATTTATTATATAAAAAATAAAGAAAAAACGAGATTAATAGAGATAATAAAAGAAAAACTAATATAAACAAACAAAACATAATCTACAAATCCATTAAAAGTTAAAAGAAAGATTTAAAAGAAATTGGAATATTATTAAAAATAAGTTATAATATTAATTGATGGTGCATTATTCTAGTCGTACTTAAACTTATGAGGGTGGGGCTAAAAATCCACTAAAGGGCACATCGTTGAAGTTTCTTGTTTGTGCGCGAAATGCCAGTTTTGTGTGTATTCAGGGAGTAAAGAGGTTAGGGTAATATATAATGGCATATATGTGATTCCCTAATTTCGCGGAGGCTTAAATAGATTTAAGTTAAACCTATGTTGAGTGCCAAGACACAAAATACATAGTGTAGCCTGTCTCGAGTGAGTATATTGGGATTAATTTGACGGGAATATTAATTATTCGGCCAAATAATTTTTATTCTAGATTATGAAATTATACTTGCAAAAAAGACTAGTAAGTTTGTAAAAGTATGTCAAGGAAAACTTCTAGAATGTTTGCTTTATCAAAAGCTTGAAAATCTGGGGATTAAGGTACGGATTTAAGTGGCGATCTGGTGGCTAAAGTAAGTTTAGCTGGTTCCCTTAAACGGAAACGGTTCTAGCAGTAATGCTAAGCGGGAAGTAGAGAAATTCAACCAGACCTAAACCGTAAAATTTACTTAGATTTTTACCATCTATATTTTAATTTAGAAATTGTTGGCAAGCCTTAGTGCTTGTCTTATTTATATATAATGATTAATAAATAATAAGAAAGAAGGAAAGAATATTAATGAAAAAAAATCAAGAAAGTAAAAAGGAACACTCGAATATGAAATGGGTAATACAATCATTTATAATGACATTTATATTATCAATGATATTTGCATATGTATCAACAAATGGAGTATCAAATTTAAGTTTACTTCCAGCACTTTTAATATTAGTATTAGTAGTATTTTTAGGAATATTTTTTGATATAATAGGTGTTGCAGTTACAGTTGCAAATGAAGAAGAATTTCATGCAAAAGCAACTAAAAAAGTAAAAGGATCAAAGGACTCAATAAAATTAATAAAAAATGCGCCTAAAGTTGCAAATATATGTGCAGACGTAATTGGTGACATATGTGGTGTTTTAAGTGGTTCCATAAGTGCATTGATTTCTATAAAGATTTCGACTCAAATGAATTTGCCATTTAATATTCAGTTTGTTTTAAGTGCTTTGGTGTCAGCTTTAACTGTTAGTGGTAAGGCTTTTGGTAAGGATATTGCTAATAAAAAGTCTACTGAAATTGTGCATAAAGTTGGGATTGTTTTGAATAAATTTAGTAAAAAATAGATTGTCAAAAGGGACGCCCTTTTTTGACAAGTGTTTTGCTAGCACTTGTCAAGAAGGGGCGTCCCTTTTGACATTAATTTTTTCTAAATTATTGTTTAAGCAAAATAATTCTGATACAATATCATAAAAGAACGGAGGAAAATTTATGAAAGCATTAATAACAGGAGCCTCTTCAGGAATAGGAAGAGACATGGCAAGAGTACTAGCCAAAAAAGGATACAATTTAGTATTAGTAGCAAGAGACGAGCAAAAATTAGAAGAATTAGCAGAAGAATTAAGTAAAGAAAATAAAATAGAAACACAAGTAATATCAATGGACTTATCAATAGAACAAAACTGCATAGATTTGCACAAAAGTGTAAAAGATGTGGATATCTTAATTAATAATGCAGGATTTGGAGACTGTGGAAACTTTACACATACAAATTTGAATAAAGAATTGACAATGATAAAAACAAATATTATTGCATATCATATTTTAACAAAATTATATTTAGTAGATATGAAAGCAAAAAACAGTGGTAAGATTTTAAATGTTGCATCAATTGCAGGCTTTATGCCAGGACCATTAATGGCAACATATTACTCAACAAAAGCATATGTGGTAAGGTTTTCAGAATCTATAAGAGAAGAATTAAAAAAAGAAAAATCAAATGTTCAAATTAGTATTTTGTGTCCAGGACCTGTAAACACAAATTTTAATAATGTTGCAAATGTTAAATTTCATATGAGAGAAGCAAACAGTTATAATGTAGCTAATTTTGCAATAAAAAAATTGCTTAATGGAAAATTTTATATTGTGCCTGGATTAGATGTAAAACTTGGAATCTTCTTTAGTCATTTTGTGCCTAGTAGTTTTGTTGCTAAAATTACGTATATGGTACAAAAAAGAAAATTAGAAAGATGAAAGTGTGAAGAATAAATTGACGTTGGTTGACAAATAATCTAAATTATGTTATCTTAGAAAAGACACAAAACAACAAAGTTTTTAGATCTCAAATGGGGTCAGAAAGGACAAAATTATGAACAATATGGAACGGTTAAACAAAGCTGTAATGAAGAAAGGCCCGCTGTTGGCAGGACTTGATCCGGATATGGACAAATTAAGAGTCCTATCTAAAGAGGTTGGATATAAAGGTGCAGACTGTGATTTTTTACGGGATTACTGTTTTGCATATATTGAAGCGGTAAAGGATGTGGTGTGTGCTGTAAAAGCAAATATTGCGTTTTTCGAATCAATTGAATTACAGCCGATTTATTGGGATGTGCTTGAAAAAGCAAAGGCTGAAGGCTTGTTTGTTATTGCAGATGTTAAACGAGGAGACATTGGTAATACATCAAAACAGTATGCACAAGCATACATGTTTGCAGAGGCACCTGTGGATATGATAACAATTAATCCTATGTTCGGAACTGATGGTGTGCAGCCGTTCTTGGAATATGCTGAGAAAAATGATAAAGGTGTTTTTGTACTGACAAAAACCTCAAATAAGTCCTCGGCAGAAATTCAGGATAAGGTAACGCAGGATGAAGGAAAGACGATTTATCAGACCATTGGTCAGTTAGTTGATAAATGGGGCAAGAGCATTTCTTCAGAGACAACTACGTACAACCCAGTTGGTGCAGTGGTAGGTGCAACACATCCTACAGAAGCAAAAGAATTAAGAAAAATGTTAACAAATACATTTTTCTTGGTTCCGGGCTTTGGAGCACAAGGAGCAACGGCAGCTGATATTGTCGTAAATTTTGATTCAAAAGGCGGTGGAGCTGTAGTGAATTCATCGCGAGGACTCATGTTTGCTTACAAGAACGAAAGATGGGCCCAAAAATATTCGTCTTCGCGTTGGGCAGATGCAACGCATGACGAGGCGGAACGAGCTCAAAAAGAGCTTGTAGAGGCTATTAAAAACAAATAGCCTAACTGCAAATAACCGAACCGTAGAAGAGACTTTCAGTTTGTTACTGAAGGTCTCTTTTTCCATAAATTTAAGCAAAACCCTTGACAAATGAATAAAAATAGTGTAAAGTATAATAGCATTACAAAAAAGAGGGTAGTTATTATGGAAAAAAACGTAAAAATAAGTATATTGTGTGATTTATATGGAAAATTGTTAACCCAAAAACAATTTGACTTCTTAAATGACTACTACAATAACGACTTGTCACTATCAGAAATAGCAGAAAACAACCAAATAACAAGGCAAGCTGTTAGAGACATAATAAAGAAAGGGGAGAAAAAGCTTTTCGAGTACGAAGAGAAGTTGTTATTTATGAAAAGGATGTCGAATCAAGAAAAAACAATAGAGCACGTATTATCAGAACTAACAAAAATAGAAAAAACATCATCAGATAAAAAAGTAGCTCAAATCTTGGAAACAGTAAAAAAAGAATTAAATTGTTTAGTATAGGGAGGAAATCAAATGGCTTTTGAAGGACTATCTTCTAGATTGCAAGAAATAACAAGAAAGTTAAAAGGAAAAGCAAGAATTACAGATTCAGACTTAAAAGAAATATTAAGAGAAGTAAAACTTGCATTGTTAGAAGCGGATGTTAACTATAAAATTGTAAAAGAATTTATAGCAAATATCCAAGAAAAAGCTTTAGGACAAGATGTTTTAAAATCATTAACTCCAGGACAACAAGTTGTAAAAATAGTAAAAGACGAATTAGTTGAACTACTAGGTGGAACAGAAAGTAAAGTAAACTTTTCACCAAATCCACCAACAATAATAATGATGGTTGGACTTCAAGGTTCAGGTAAAACAACAACATCTGGAAAACTTGCAAATTTATTTAGAAAACAAGGAAAAAAGCCATTATTAGTAGCATGTGATGTTTATAGACCAGCAGCTATAAAACAATTACAAGTTGTTGGAGCACAATTAAATATCCCTGTATATGCAAATGAACAATCAAAAGACGTTGTACACATTGCAAAACAAGCAATAAATGTAGCAATGTCAAAATTAAACGATGTAATTATTCTAGATACAGCAGGACGTTTACAAATAGATGAGCAATTAATGGAAGAATTACAAAATGTCAAAAAAAGCGTAAAACCTCATGAAATATTACTAGTAGTTGACTCAATGACAGGTCAAGAAGCTGTAAACGTTGCAGAAACATTTAACGAAAAAGTTGGAATAGACGGAATAGTCTTAACAAAATTAGATGGTGACACACGTGGTGGTGCAGCACTTTCAGTAAAAAAAGTTACAGGCAGACCAATCAAATTTGCAGCAACTGGTGAAAAAATGAGCGATATAGAAGTTTTTCATCCAGATAGAATGGCATCAAGAATTTTAGGAATGGGTGACATTTTAGCTGTTATAGAAAAAGCTGAAGAAGCATTTGACTTAGAAGAGGCTGAAAAATTAGAAAAGAAGATGAGAAAGAGTGAGCTTGATTTAGATGATTATCTAGCTCAAATAAGACAAATGAAAAAAATGGGTTCTTTTTCATCATTATTGAAACTAATACCAGGTATGAATCAATTTAAAGACATAAAAGTTGATGATAAAGAATTTGGTAAAATAGAAGCCATTATTTGTTCTATGACTCCACAAGAAAAAAGAAATACAAAACTTTTAAATGCAAGTAGAAGAATCAGAATTGCAAAGGGTAGTGGAACAACAGTACAAGACATAAATAAATTCATTAAATCTTATGAAATGACACAAAAAATGATGAAACAAATGAAAAGTAAAGGCGGAATGAAGAAGTTTATGAATGGTATTGATGAAAATGCTTTGAAAAATTTTAAAATATAGTTATTAAATTTTTAAATATAAAAAATCAGAGGACTGTCCCTCAATCTCTTCAAAAGGGGATTTTAAGGAACATCCCTCAAAATCCCAGGAGGTGAAATTAAAATGGTAAAAATAAGATTACAAAGAGAAGGAAAGAAAAAAGCTCCTTTCTATCATATAGTAGTTGCTGACTCTAAATCTCCAAGAGATGGTAAAATAATCGAAAAAATAGGAACATACAACCCAATGACAGAACCATCTACAATAGTTTTAGATCAAGAAAAAGTTGCACAATGGATTAAAAATGGTGCAAAACCAACAGATACTGTAAAAAAATTAATTGAAAATGCAGCAAAATAATTTTAGCAAAATATTAAAATTTTGCGGATAAAATCTGAAAGGATTAAAAATTATGAAAGAAATTATAGAAACTATAATTTTAAATCTTGTAGATAATAAAGATGCAGTTGAAATAACTGAAAAACAAGATGAAAAATCTGTAGTATTTGAAGTAAAAGTTGCAAATGAAGATATGGGTAAAGTAATAGGAAGACAAGGAAGACTTGCAAAATCAATAAGAACTGTTGCTAAATCAATTGGTGCTAGAGAACACAAGAAGGTTTCTGTAGAATTTATTGATTAAAAATTTGAAAAATAATTGCCATTTGGCGTTATTAAACTTCAATTTGAATTTATAAAAAGGAAATAATTTGAATGCAAGAATTTTTAGAAATAGGTCAAATAGTTAATACATTTGGAATAAAAGGAATGGTCAAAGTCAAACCTTTCACAGATGATATTACTAGATTTGATAATTTAAAAAAAGTATATGTAGAATCAAACAAAACTAAAAAACAATACGAAATTGAAGAAATAAAATATCATAAAGATATGGTATTGATAAAATTCAAAGGAATAGATAAAGTAGAAGACGCAGAGCTTTTACGCAATTCATATTTAAAAGTTAATAGACAAGATGAACCTGAACTAGAAGAAGGTACATATTATATTGTTGATTTAATAGGATTAGAAGTTTATTCTGATGAAGGAAAATTACTTGGAAAATTAGATGATGTTTTTAATAGTGGAAGTTGTGACATATATGTTGTAAAAGATGAACTTGGAAAACAGTTATTATTACCTGCAATATCTGATGTAATTAAAGAAATTAATTTAAATGAAAGAAAGATAGTTGCTCATTTACTTAAAGGACTAGTTTAAATGCAATAATGGAGGTATAAAAATCAATGCAATTTGATGTTTTAACACTTTTTCCAGAAATGTTTGATATTTTAAATGAAAGCATTATTGGAAGAGCAAAAGAAAAAGGACTAATAAATGTTAATTTAATAAATATTAGAGATTTTTCAAAAAACAAACACAAAAAAGTTGATGATACTCCTTATGGTGGTGGGGCAGGAATGGTAATTCAACCAGATGTTGTTTATGATGCATATAAATCTGTAATTAAAAACAATGATAAATCTGGATTAGATGAAAAATCTAAAAAAACAAGAGTTATCTACATGTCACCACAAGGTAAAAAATTAGACCAACAAAAAGTAGAAGAACTATCAAAACAAGAACACTTAATTCTTCTATGCGGTCATTATGAAGGAATAGACCAAAGGGTACTAGACACAATTGTAGATGAAGAAATTTCAATAGGTGATTATGTATTAACAGGGGGAGAATTACCAGCAATGGTATTAATCGACTCTGTAAGTAGATATGTAGAAGGCGTTTTAAAAGATGATTCAACAACAGAAGAATCATTTTCACAAGGACTTTTAGAATATCCACAATACACAAGACCAGAAGTTTTTGAAGAACAACAAGTGCCAGAAGTACTACGTTCAGGAAACCATCAAATGATAGACAAATGGAGAAGAGAGCAAAGTTTGAAAAGAACTTTAGAAAAAAGGCCAGACCTTTTAGAAAAAGTTGATTTATCTGATGAAGATAAGAAAATTTTAGAAAAAATAAGAAAATGACGTGCCAAACAAAGTAGGCACCGCTCAAATAAAAGAAGGAGGTAAATTCTAAAATGGATATTATTAAATCAATAGAACACGAACAACTTAAGAATAAAATACCAGAATTAAAAGTTGGTAACACAGTTAGAGTACATGTTAGAATTAAAGAAGGAAACAAAGAAAGAATCCAAGTTTTCGAAGGAATTATAATTAAAGTTCAAGGTGGAGGAGTTAACCAAACATTTACAGTAAGAAAAACATCTTACGGTGTTGGTGTAGAAAAAACATTTTTAATCCATTCACCATTAGTAGAAAAAGTAGAATTAGTTAGAGTAGGTAAAGCAAGACGTGCTAGATTATTCTATTTAAGAGATAGAGTAGGAAAAGCTGCTAAAACTAAAGAAATGGTTGGAGCTAGAATCGAAAATAGGGAAATTACTATTAAAGAAGATTTAGCAGAAGAACCAGCTGTTGAAGAAGTAAAAGAAGAAGTTGTAGAAACTCCAGTTGCTGAAACAACAGAAAACAAAGCTGAATAATTTATGAAACAAGTGGGACATTCCAAATTTGTCTCACTTTTTTTGAAGTTTTTTGTTGATTTTTAAAAAAGTGTTAAAAATATAAAAAAGAAATTGCAATGTAATAGCAATTTCTTTTAAACTCTAATAAATAATAAACATAAAAACACATACGCATATCTAAAAGCTTTTTTCTGGCAAAATTTATTATAAATTTCTTCATGAGCTTCGCTTAAAGCACAATATTTATCAACTAAAGTTAAGATAAAGCTTTCAGTGTATTTAGGAAACGAAAAGAAAGTTACAGGCCACATATGTTTTAAAATAATATCAGCTTCTTTATCATTCAAATTAAATAGCTTAGAAGCATTTTCATAAGCAGTTTTAGGATGTGTAAAAGCGTGTAAACCTTTTCTACCATTTTCCCTTTTACGCCAGTCATACAAAAATAAATCATGTAACATAGCCGCTCTGCTACAAGAAATATAGTCTAACTTAAGTTTTTTGCATATTTTATAACAATAGTAAGAAGCAGTTAGACAATGGTCAAAGCAACTAGTTTCATAATGTTGTTTATAATTTTTCATTTTTTGAATAGTTTCATTTTTAATTAAATCTTCAATTATATGTATAAAATTTTTATCATTATAAATTTTTTCTAATAAATTTTCCATAGAGCCTCCTTTTTTAGATTCTCTAACTTTTATTTTATTATATATTATTATATGTGTCAATAGAAAAAAGTATATTAACTATAAAATAAATATTGACAGAAATAGAAATAAAAAGTATAATTTGTTTAGTAATATATAAACGTTGATATATGAATTTAAAAAATAAATGTGTAAAAAGATAATATTTGAGGTATACTTAAAATATAATATACAGTAAAAAGGTGGTAATAAAAATGAATGATAAAATGGATTTTTTTGAAAATGGTGATTATAGATTAATAACTAATCTAATAAATGATAAAATGGATAAATTAAAAAAATATAAAGATTTTAGTGAAAAGTACACAAAATTGTATGATTTAATTGATGAAATTGATTTAATTTTAAATGATAATCAAAAGTATAAGTTTAATGAAATTATGAAATTAATTTATGAAACAGAAGAATATTATTTTGCGTTGGCATATTCGTTAGGAATTAAATATGGAAATGAAATAAAAAACTTATAAATACTTTTATAAGTTTTTTATTTGGAAAGAAAGTATTCAATAAAATGTAAAATACTGTCTTTATCTCTTTGACTTAATTTTTTAAATTTTTCTTCATATATTGAAACATTGTTTTTTAAATCTTCGTCTAATAGATCATATAATACAATATCAGGAGTTATTTTGTAGGCATTGCATAATTTTAGTAAGGTATCAATACTTCCTTTTGAAAGACCTCTTTCTATTTGACTAATATGTCTTGGTTCTAATCCTGTTAATTCTGCTACTTGATTTTGTGTTAAATTATTTTTTAATCTGTATTCTTGAAATTTGTTTCCAATATGTTTATTTATGTTTGATTTTTCCATGATTTCTCCTCTTTTCTATTATAATATAATATTTTATATCATTTTTGGGAAGGTTTTGAGATTTGATAAATATCAATTATAATACGACAAAATTCTTAAAAACATTGACATTTGTTTTTGATAATTATAAAATATAAAATGATATACGGAATTTATTTATTATGTATAATTTTACATTAAATTGTAAAAAATTAACAAAGGAGGAATATAAAAATGAGAAGAACAAATGAACAAAAGGGTATAACTCTCATTGCTTTAGTAATTACAATTATTATCTTATTGATATTATCAGGAATAACAATACAAGCATTAACAAACACGGGGTTATTTGAAAATGCAAATAAAGCAAAATTAGAAACAAAAAGAGGACAAATAAAAGAATGGTTAAGTCTTAATTTATTGGAAGTACAGTCTGAGAACTATAATAAAACAGATTCAGAAATACTAGAAATAGCAAGAAAAAAAGCAGATAGTAGTGAAAAAC
>ERZ824473.3598-NODE-3598-length-15047-cov-2.379469_pt1 | contig 15047 bp, 10 predicted proteins | sample MGYA00519874_ERZ824473 | MGnify/ENA primary metagenome ERZ824473 (study PRJEB31778, sample SAMEA3449151) | human gut metagenome | biome: human gut; feature: human-associated habitat; material: faeces | place: United Kingdom | collected 2010/2012 ... | reverse complement strand
TAGCAACGAACCGGATGGTAGTTTTGTCTTTACAGTTGGCTTCTATTTTTTCAATGTTTTTGGCATTGATATCCGTTTCTCCTTTGATACGTACATCATAGGGATGGTAATCTATTATATCGCATCCGGAAAACAGGAACAGACAAGCCAGAAAGGCATTCATATTCTTTCTTTTCATAATCTACTTCGTTTATGTATTGAAAACTTTCAGCAAAGATATAGTTTTCAAACGTATGGGCAATGCTCTTTTTTTCCGATTCAGAGTTATAGAACAATATTGCAGAAGTATTGTCTAATAATTAGACGGGTGTTGTCTAATTATTAGACACTCTGCTAAAGTCTACGATTTTATATCTTTTTGAAAATGAGAAAGTTCCTGTTTCTGGCATGTTTTCTGCTTTAAAATAAGCAATGGAATATAAACAATTAATATGATTTCTTTAAGATTAACTGGCTTCATGTATAAGCCGGTGGAGGAGGGACGTTGTGAAACGTTTCTTCTCTATTTCTAAAAAAGAACAATTAACTTTGTAAGATATATGAGACAATTTTATTATGTGATTCAAACGTTGCTCTTTGATTATTCTGTCGAGTGTGGTTACCGAAGCATGGAATATTGCCAATCGAGCTCCTGAAAATAGTATAAAAAGTGAATAATAAAAACCTATAAATAAAAAAACAGTATGATACAAATTGAAAACATTAGTAAGGTGTTCCGTACTTCTGAAGTAGAAACGGTTGCATTGAATCATGTGAATCTGGATGTAAAAGAGGGAGAGTTTGTTACTATCATGGGGCCTTCGGGCTGTGGTAAGTCTACTTTATTAAATATTCTCGGATTGCTGGATAATCCCACCGAAGGTTCTTATAAACTGATGGGGGAAGAAGTGGCCGGATTAAAAGAAAAAGAGCGTACCCGTGTACGCAAGGGCAAATTGGGTTTTGTATTCCAGAGCTTCAATTTGATCGATGAACTTAACGTGTACGAAAATGTAGAGTTACCACTGACTTATTTAGGCATCAAGGCCACCGAACGCCGCCGTATGGTAGAGGATATGCTGAAACGCATGAACATCAGCCATCGTGCCAAACATTTTCCGCAGCAACTTTCCGGTGGCCAGCAGCAACGTGTAGCTATTGCCCGTGCGGTGGTCACCAATCCCAAGCTGATTTTGGCCGATGAGCCTACAGGTAATCTTGACTCGAAAAATGGTGCCGAAGTAATGAATCTGCTGACGGAACTCAACAAAGAAGGTACGACTATCATCATGGTGACACACTCCCAACATGATGCTTCGTTTGCCCATCGCACGGTTCATCTTTTTGATGGTAGTGTCGTGGCAAGTGTAACCATTTAAATTGTAAGATATTATGAGACAAATTTATTATAGTATACGGACATTACTGCGTGAGCGCGGTTCCAATCTTATAAGAGTGATCTCACTTTCGTTGGGGCTGACCATCGGTATTCTACTCTTTTCACAGATCGTTTTTGAACTGAGTTATGAGAATTGTTACCCGGAGGCAGAACGGTTGGCAATGGTACGTGCCCAGATAACCAATCTTAGCACAGGGGAGATAATGGGCGATGATGGTACCAACTATGATTATACGGTCTTTGCACCGACAGCTAACGCGGTAGCCGAAAGTATGCCTGAGGAGGTGGAGTATGCAAGTTGTGTTCTTCCGGAGAGAGAGTATAATATTTATTATGAAGAGAAGTTGCTGTCGGATGTGGATTATATCTATGTGGATAGTTGCTTTTTTCAAGTTTTCGGTATCCCCTTGCTGAAAGGGAATCTGAAGGATTTGATTATTCCCGGAAGCGTTTTTGTTTCTGAGCGTTTTGCCCGTGAAACTTTTGCAGATGAAGATCCTGTCGGTAAAATACTCTCTGCCGACAAACAGAATACTTTTACGATTCGCGGTGTATACAAAGATGTACCGGAAAATACGATGCTGACCCACGATTTTGTGGTATCTATCTATAATAATAATGGAGGATATCAGGCAGGGAATGGTTGGAATGGGAATGATGTATTCTATACTTTTCTGCGTTTACGCCGTGAGTCGGATATGGATAAAGTAAATGACAACATCCAGCGTGTGATAGAAAAATACACCGAGACTACCATTGACGACTGGAAAATGGATTACAGTATTATTCCGCTTGTGAAGCGCCATTTAGATTCCCCTGATGTGCAAAAGCGTTTGGTTATCTATGGCTTTTTGGGCTTTGCCATCTTCTTTGTTGCCATCATGAACTATATGCTTATTTCTATTGCCACCTTAAGCCGGCGTGCAAAGAGTGTGGGTGTACATAAATGTAGCGGTGCCAGTTCAACGAATATCTTCAGTATGTTTTTGGCCGAGACGGGAATTCTTGTAATACTTTCCGTGTTATTAAGTTTTCTGCTGATTTTTAATGCCCGGGAAATGATCGAAGATTTACTTTCCGTACGTCTTTCTTCCCTTTTCACTTGGGGAACGCTATGGGTACCCTTACTGACTATCCTTGTTCTTTTCGTACTGGCAGGCGGGATTCCGGGACGTTTGTTCTCACGTATTCCCGTTACACAAGTGTTTCGCCGTTATACCGACGGGAAGAAGGGATGGAAACGTTCGTTGCTATTCGTACAGTTCACCGGGGTGTCTTTTGTACTTGGCCTGTTGCTGGTTACACTATTGCAGTACGGACATCTGATGAATCGCGATATGGGAATCGATGTAACCGGGTTGACCGAAGCGGAGAGCTGGCTTCCGAAAGAAAGAGTAGAGCATATAAAGGATGAGTTGAGACGACAGCCGATGGTGGAAGGAGTAACCGTGGCTACTCATAGTGTACTTGGACAGTATTGGACACGAGGATTGATGAGTAATGACGGTAAACGTCTTGCCACGCTTAATTTTAATTACTGCCACTACAATTATCCTGAAGTAATGGGTATCAAAATTATAGAGGGGACTCCTATGAAGAAAGGGGGAGATTTGCTGGTCAATGAAGAACTTGTACGCCTGATGAGATGGACAGATGGCGCTGTGGGAAAAAGAGTAAACAATGTAGCGGGAACGGTAGTCGGTGTATTCCGTGATATCCGTAACGAGAGTTTTTATGCCGCTCAGTCACCCATTATCCTGATAGGTACTGAGGAACAGGCTAACCATACATTTGATGTCCGTTTGAAAGAACCGTTTGATGAGAATTTAAAACGCTTGAATGAGTATATGGAGAAAACTTTTCCCGATGTATCCTTGCATTTCATGTCGGTAGATCATATGGTAAAAGACCTATATAAAGATGTATACCGTTTCCGTAATTCTGTCTGGATAACTTCTTGTTTCATTCTGCTTATCGTGATTATGGGATTAATAGGTTATGTGAACGATGAGACTCAACGCAGAAGCAAGGAAATAGCCATTCGTAAAGTCAATGGGGCGGAAGCCTTCCATGTGTTGCGCTTGCTGACACGTGATATCTTTCCGTTCTCTCCATTCTAATCGGTACGGCTGTTTCTTATTTTGCCGGACGAGCTTGGCTCGATCAGTTTGCTGAACAAATAGAATTGAATCCGTTACTTTTTATAGGTACAGCTTTGTTCATTCAATTATTGATTATCGTTTGTGTGGTGCTCAAAGCCTGGCATATTGCCAATGAGAATCCGGTGAACAGTATTAAAAATGAATAAGTAGTGATAAGTGATTAGCCGGAATGGTGATTAGTGATAGGTGATTAGTGCCATGCAGCATCACAGCGCAGCCGGCTAATCACTGGTCACTACTCACTATTTTTTTGAACCTTTTCTTCTTTTTGTTTGTTAATCTTCATATAAATTGTATTTTAGCGACAGTTATCAATTTCTACACGCTTTGATATATGAAGAATACACTTATGAATATCTGGAACTTCTATCTTGAAGGCTTTCGCAGTATGACTCTCGGTCGTACGCTATGGCTTATTATTATAGTGAAACTATTTATTATGTTCTTCATACTCAAGATCTTCTTCTTCCCTAATTATTTGGGACATCTTTCCACGGATAAAGAAAAGAGCGAATATGTAGGAGACGAACTCATCCGGCGGGCTATTCCTCCTTCGGATTGAACGGTTGTGTCATTTCTGTACCTTTCCTACTGATTTTTAACAACTAACTACAAAATAATATGATTGAAAGTATTGACACCTCATTGATTGATTGGTCGAGAGCCCAATTTGCAATGACCGCCATGTACCATTGGATTTTTGTTCCGCTCACTCTCGGATTGGCAGTAGTGATGGGTATCATGGAAACGCTGTATTACAAAACGGGTAAGGAATTCTGGAAGAATACCGCTAAGTTTTGGATGAAACTTTTTGGTATAAACTTTGCCGTCGGAGTAGCTACCGGTTTGATACTCGAGTTTGAATTCGGAACCAACTGGAGCAATTATTCTTGGTTTGTAGGCGACATTTTCGGTGCCCCACTTGCAATCGAAGGAATTCTTGCTTTCTTTATGGAAGCCACATTCATTGCTGTCATGTTTTTTGGATGGGAAAAGGTAAGCAAACGTTTTCATCTTGCTTCTACCTGGCTTACCGGATTGGGAGCTACGATTTCTGCCTGGTGGATTCTTGTTGCCAATGCCTGGATGCAAAATCCGGTAGGCATGGAGTTCAATCCGGATAGTGTCCGCAATGAGATGGTAGATTTTTGGGCGGTGGCCTTTTCTCCGGTAGCGGTCAATAAGTTTTTTCATACGGTATTGAGCGGTTGGGTATTAGGAGCTATTTTTGTGGTAGGTGTCAGTTGTTGGTTTCTTTTGAAGAAGCGTGATACGAAATTTGCCATGTCGAGCATTAAGATCGGTGCAATCTTTGGATTGGTTGCTTCTTTACTCTCTTTATGGACAGGAGACGGTTCCGGTTATCAGATTGCACAGACGCAACCGATGAAATTGGCGGCCGTGGAAGGCTATTATGAAGGACAAGAGGGGGCAGGGCTGGTGGCTGTCGGTATACTGAATCCCGAAAAGAAATCGTATGACGATGGAGTGGATCCTTTTCTTTTCCGTATCGAAATCCCCAAATTGCTTTCCTTATTGGCAGAGCGTGAGATGAATGCTTTCGTACCCGGTATTAACAATATTATCGAGGGAGGTTATGTGCAGAAAGACGGTACGATTGCCCTTTCCGCAGCAGAGAAGATAGAACGGGGACGGACTGCCATTGCCGCACTGGACGCCTATAAAGCTGCCAAAGCGGTGGGCAATGAAGCGGATGCAAAGGTTGCCTATTCCGTGTTGATGGAAAATGTACCGTATTTTGGTTATGGATATATTAAGGATGTACACGAATTGATACCCAATGTCCCTCTCAATTTTTATGCTTTCCGTGTGATGGTGATGTTGGGAGGATATTTCATCCTGTTTTTTATAGTTGTTCTTTTCTTTGTATACAAGAAGGATTTATCTAAAATGCGTTGGATGCAATATATTGCCCTTTGGACGATTCCGTTGGGGTATATCGCCGGACAGGCCGGTTGGGTTGTAGCTGAATGCGGACGCCAGCCTTGGGCTATTCGCGATATGTTGCCAACCTCGGCTGCGATCTCTAAATTGGATGTCGGGTCTGTGCAAGCTACTTTCTTTATCTTTGTGATACTTTTTACTGTCATGCTGATTGCCGAGATAGGGATTATGCTACGTGAGATAAAGAAAGGCCCTAAGGTTTCTGAAGACGATTCCAGTTACTAAGTTCTAACTATTAAATTCTAACTGCTAAAAGTATGAGTACATATATATTTCTTCAACATTATTGGTGGCTGATAGTTTCTCTGTTAGGAGCCATACTTGTGTTCCTGTTGTTTGTGCAGGGTGGTAATTCCTTGCTTTTCTGTTTGGGAAAGACAGAAAAACATCGTAAGATGATGGTTAACTCCACCGGTCGCAAGTGGGAGTTTACGTTTACTACACTGGTGACGTTTGGTGGCGCTTTCTTTGCTTCGTTTCCTCTGTTTTACAGTACGAGTTTCGGCGGTGCATATTGGCTTTGGATGATTATCCTGTTCAGCTTTGTATTGCAGGCTGTCAGTTATGAGTTTCAGAGTAAGGCCGGCAATTTGTTGGGTAAAAAGACATATCAGGTGTTTTTGGTAATTAATGGAGTGGTAGGACCGTTATTGTTGGGTGGCGCCGTAGCTACTTTCTTTACCGGTTCCGATTTCTATATCAACAAGGCGAACATGGGGAATGCAATTATGCCTGTCATCAGCCAATGGGCACGGGCTGGATGCATTGATTAATCCGTGGAATGTTATTCTTGGACTGGCTGTATTTTTCTTGGCACGTATTCTGGGTGCACTTTATTTTATCAATAATATTGCCGATGAGGAGCTGGTGGCAAAATGCCGTCGTTCTATATATGGAAATACAGCGCTTTTTCTTATCTTTTTCTTGGCATTCGTTATCCGCACATTGCTCGCTGACGGTTATGCGGTGAATCCGGACACGAAAGAGGTGTATATGGAGCCGTATAAGTATTTGACGAACTTTTTGGAGATGCCTGTTGTTTTAGGGATTTTTCTGTTAGGAGTGGTGTTGGTACTGTTCGGTATTTTGCGTACACTTTTGAAAAAGGGGTTTGATAAAGGAATATGGTTTGCCGGGATCGGTACGATTCTTACCGTGCTTGCTTTACTGCTTACGGCCGGATATAATAACACTGCTTATTATCCATCGTTTACTGATATTCAGAGTTCGCTGACGTTGAGCAACAGTTGTTCCAGCCAGTTTACTCTCAAGACAATGGCGTATGTGTCTATTCTCGTGCCTTTTGTCATTGCTTATATATTTTATGCATGGCGTAGTATTGATAAGAAGAAGATCGATGCCGAAGAGATGGACGAAGGCGGTCACGCTTACTAAATAGGTGAGTTGATTATGAAAAGACGGATAAGCAATGTACTAAGTTGCTTATCCGTCTTTTTCTGTTGTAATTTATCCTTTAGTAAAAGGTCTGTGTAAATATAAGGATGAAATACTTATTATTTTGCCACATTATTTACCGGTTTTCCTGCTATATAGGCTTTCAGGTTTTCTTGCATAATTCCCATCAACCGTTCACGGGCAGCAGTAGTAGCCCAGGCAATGTGCGGGGTGATGTAGCAATTACGTGCCGTAAGCAACGGATTATCCGCACGTGGTGGTTCAGTAGACAATACGTCTACTCCGGCAGCATAAATCTGGTTGTTATTAAGTGCATCGGCGAGATCTTGTTCATTGACCAACGGCCCGCGTCCCGTGTTAATAAGTATAGCGGTCGGTTTCATCAAAGCCAGTCTGCGGGCATTTACCAATTCCCGTGTCTGCTCCGTCAGTGGACAATGTAGGCTCACAATGTCGCATTCATGGAATATCTGGTCGAGTTCCATCTTTTTTATTTCCGGCGGCAGTTGCAAACGCGACTTGGAAGTATAAGCCCATACTTTCATACCGAAGCCGATAGCGATGCGGGCGGTGTTATAGCCTGTCTGTCCCAAACCGATGAGGCCGATCTTTTTTCCAAGCAATTCGATGAGCGGAGTATCCCAAAAACAGAAGTCCGCATTATTCGTCCACCGGCCTTTGCGTACCTCCTCAGAATGATGCTGCACTTGCTGGGTGATATTCAGGATATGGGCGAATACCATTTGTCCCACGGAGGGGGTACTGTATGCCGGGATATTGGTAACGACAATTCCGCGTTCGCGGGCTGCGTTGATGTCTATGATGTTATATCCGGTAGCCAGTACTCCGATATATTTCAAATCGGGTAGGGCTGTCATCTGTTCTGCGGTGATTACTACTTTGTTTGTAAGGATCGCTTCTGCACCGGCAGCACGTTCCAATACTTCTTCGGGAGCAGTGCGGTCGTAAATCGTGCATTCGCCCAACGTTTTCAGACCTTCCCAGGATAAATCACCGGGATTGGCGGCATAACCGTCTAATACTACAATTTTCATATTCGTTCGTTTAATGGTTATTATTCGAGTCGGTTTATATTTTATTCCGGACAGAATGGATCATTCTGAACCATTATTTTATCCATTTTTGTTGTGCGTCCGGTAGTTCGGTCCATTCTTTCTGCACATAGTTCCGGCTACTGTCCGTTACAATCAGTACGTGATCGTTTCCACTATTGTAACCGCTATGGTGCTGAAATTCATGTATGCCGTTGTCAAACGTTCCGATGTACTCCAATTTGCCGTCTTTGGCTGTATACCACCATGCGGATTTTCGGGTTCCACTGATTTTACGGAGGTCGATTTGCATCGGTCGTCCGGTATAATTGTATACCAGCAGATAGTCGTCTCCACGTGTAGCTATGGCACGATCGTAACGTTCTCCGTTTGTGCCGGCGATGATCGTTTGATCCGGTACACGTATAAAGAACGGAAAAGTAAGCATAAGGTTCTTCAAATATTTCATTTGATTGAAGCCGGGATCATTCATAGCCTCTTGCCAAGGCTTCTTTGCGCCATATGCGCCGGTTACCCCCGGCTTAAGAAACTGCATGATGGAATTATTACCGTAAGTATGCCCGAAAGAGCCGGCGAAAACCGACCAATAAGCGTAACGCCGTACGTCATGATCTTTCCATCTCAACTCGTTTTCGTCATGCAGGCCATGAGGGATTTCTTCGTAGATCGGTTCTCCGTCGATGACGGGCTTCAGAGGAGTTGTTGCGAGACAACGTTCTGCATAGCGCCAGTTATCTTCTTCCGTATTTTCTTCAATGGGATACTCTTTATCTCCCAAACGCTGTCCGTAACGGCGGTGTCCGCTCTGAAACATATTGAAGTCCATCCAGGAAGTATCAGCGAACCATTCTGCAGAAGTCATTCTGCCTCGCGGATGAAACGTCATAAGGTCGATTGATTTCAGCGTAGTGGCCAAAGCCTCCCATTCCTCTCTTTTTACATCGCCACGGATATCTCCTCCAATAATCCAGATGATATTCGGTTCGTCCTTGTACCGTTCAGATAGGAATTTTCCGTAAGCCTGTGCCTCTTTTACCGACATCTTTCCGGCTTTAACAGGCCCTCCCCAGATGCATACCATACCGATATAAATTCCTTTTCGGGCAGCCGTGCGGATTATGTAGTCCATGTGATCCCAATATCCGTAAACGCCCTCCCGGTTGATGTTCGCAAAATTAAAACCGTCGGGTAGGGAATATTGCCCGTAGATGTTCATGGACGGAACATCATTCATGGTTTGTACTTGTACCACGTTATATCCGCGACGTTGGCATTGATCCAGATAGTATTCAACTTCATCGCGGTTCAATCGTTCGGGGAGTAGCCAGCCGGTATCGCCCAGCCAGAAGAAAGGGGTACCGTTCCGATGTTTCAGGTATCGTCCTTCTTCAGAAACCAAAAGTTCTCCATTGCTCCAGGGAATGTAGTTTTTTTGTTTCTTGTTTTGTGTAAAGGCAGATGATGTTATGCTCAGAAACGATAGGAGCAGGGCAAACAGCCGGACAATTCTCATGGTGTTTTTAGTATTTTTTTTCAGTGCGGGATATTTTTTATTTATTCTCTTTGTATCGGTCACCCCACAACTGTTGCATCCGTTCGGCATGTTTCTGTTCTGCCGGATTATGTTGCGGTTGCCAGATACGTTTGTTTTTCAGTTCATCGGGCAAGAATTGCTGTTTCACGAAATTGCCTTCGTAGCTATGCGCATACTTGTATTCTTGTCCGTATCCTAATTGCTTCATCAGTTTGGTCGGTGCATTGCGCAGATGCAGGGGGACGGGCAGGCTACCGGTTTCGCGTACCAGCGCAAGAGCGTCGTTGATAGCACTGTAAGCCGAATTACTTTTAGGACTTGTAGCCAGGTAGATAGTGGTCTCCGCCAAAGGAATCCTTCCTTCCGGCCAACCTATTTTCATCAGTGTGTCAAAGCAGGCATTGGCAAGAAGCAGGGCATTCGGATTGGCAAGCCCGATGTCCTCTGCAGCCGAGATAACCAGACGGCGTGCTATGAAAGCAGGATCTTCACCGCCTTCCACCATGCGGGCCAGCCAGTAGATGGCACCATCGGGATCACTTCCACGAATGGATTTGATGAATGCGGAGATGATATCATAATGCATTTCCCCGTCTTTATCGTAGGCGAGCGGGTTTTGCTGCAATCGTTCGGTCACCATGTCATCGGTAATGACTACGGTCTCTTCTGCTTCCGATTCGACTACCAGCTCAAGTATATTCAGCAGTTTGCGTGCGTCACCTCCGGAAAAACGAAGCATGGCATTTGTCTCCCGCAATTCGATCCGGCGCTCTTTCAGCACCGCATCCGTAGCAATGGCACGTTGCAGCAGTTCCAGCAAGTCGTCTTTTTCAAGAGATTTCAAGACGTAAAGCTGACAGCGCGAAAGAAGAGGACGGATTACCTCAAACGATGGATTCTCGGTAGTAGCTCCTATCAGTGTCACCGTACCGTTCTCCACTGCTCCCAACAGCGAATCTTGTTGTGACTTACTAAAGCGATGGATCTCATCGATAAAAAGTATCGGGCTTGCTTGCGAAAAGAAACGATTACTTTTCGCACGGTCGATTACTTCGCGCACATCCTTTACTCCGGAAGTCACCGCACTCAATGTATAAAAAGGAGTCTCTAACTTATTGGCTATAATTTGAGCCAATGTTGTTTTTCCTACTCCGGGAGGTCCCCAAAGAATAAAAGAAGAGATCCTTCCCGCGTCGATCATCTTCCGCAGGATAGCACCAGGGCCTACCAGATGTTTCTGGCCTATATATTCATCTAATGTCTTCGGTCGAAGCCGTTCTGCTAATGGTTGCACGTTTTTTTAGTTGAAAGTTGAGAGTTGAAAGTTGAAAGTTACTATGCAGCGTGGCAGCGTAGATAACCATCAATCGATTAAAACTCTTATTTAGTTAAAACTCTTATTTATCCGGTTGAAAGTCCTTTCCTTAGTTGAAAGTTGAGAGTTGAAAGTTACTATGCAGCGTGGCAACGTAGATAACCATCAACCGGTTAAAACTCTCATTTAGTTGAAAACTAATGTCAGCGCTTACTCAGTCACCCGGTCTGCAATTAACTCACTTAGTCTGCAATTACTCACTCAGTCTGCAATTATTTATACTATCACGCTGCATAGCAATTTTCAACTCTCAACTTTCAACTAAGAAAAAGGCTCTGCCTGTTTTAAAACGTCATCATCACCATAAATCGTATTCCCCATTTGTTAATGTCGGGATTATTACGATAAGTCAGACGATGTACATATTCTACGTGCAGTAGTTTGAAAATATTATAAACTCCTACACTCGCCTCCATATAAGGGATTTTCGGATCCATCACGTGGCTTGTATATTGTCCGTCGCGCATCGGGAAGAGGAATAATTCGGGATTATCACTCTTGAAAGGGTTGTTCTTATCCGTCAGCGTTCCCCAAAGGGCGCGGAAACGAACCATTTCTCTCCATTTAAGTTTTTTCAGCAATGGTATGCGGTTGAACAGTTTTCCGTTCATGTCATACGATAGGGAAAGGGAGGCGAAACGGTCATTCAAAAACTCCATATTATTGATCAGACAAAATGTCTCACGCTGAGTGATGTACGACAAGTTGGCTTCCGGCAATATCAGTAACGGGAAAGGCACGGTATTCCACTCGGCACCTCCCTTAAGGCTGACATCTACCTTTCCCCAAGAAGAGGGCAACCAGAATCGTTTCCAGATACTGGCTTCCGTACGGTTAAAGTTATACTCTCCTCCAAGTACTCCCTTGAAGCCGGAAGTGTGCGTCAGCGTAAAGATCGGAGCATCCAGTGATACCGGAATACGGCGTTGCTTGGAGTTGACAAACGCTTCACCCGGAGCATAACGCAAAGTGGCGCTTACTTCAGTGGTGGTGATATCGTGAATAGGTTGCTCGTCGGGCAGTGGCATTTTATCGGCACTGCTGTTATTGGCATAGTATTTCAGATTTCCTGTCGGCTCGTCATTACGGTGGCGGAGCATTCCTTTCACGCCGAAACCTGTCTGAGTTTCCAGTTCGTAGTTGACGGTTATGTCACGCATGTATGACATCTGGTCTACGGTAGTTGTTTTGAAAGAGAGGAATACATTATCTTTATCCGTAAACAGGAATTTATCCATTGGCGACATCACATCGTAACTATAAGTGGCGGAAATGTAGTGCTTGGGGAATTCCCATACTACATAGTCGCGCTTATTGAAAGAATAAGTCAGCGTTCCACTGTATTTCCAACGGTGGTCTTTGAAACCATAGGCGCCATATCCGTTTACGAACCAATGCGGATTGAGATGGGCAGTCGTCATACCACTGAGTCGCAGGCGGAGTCCGTCTACATAGTTATTCGATATGGTAGTATTAATGGGACCGAAGTCGAACTTACTCGGCTTTTTGGGACCGGTAGTTTCTACGAAGTTCTCAATCACAGCTTTGGCACCGAAAATGATATATTTGAATCCCGGAATCTGTTCAATCCGGTTCATGAATACATCCATGGTACTTTCGGTCTTGCTCAACGGTACTTGGCGGACTTCAGCCCAGTACTCGTCACTCTTAGATAGCATATCTGCCTCCTTTATAACCGATCCTTTCAGGCGGAACATACGCGGCTCAATGGGGTCGAATTTATAGTTGCTGTATTTCGTCACCCGTTGTACCTGTATCCCCCCCGTCGATTTTACCAATGCAAGGTCTACCAGCATATCGTCGTCCATCAATACCCAGTTCCCGTTGGGTAATTGCTCGTATTGCTGTACGATGTTCAGTTGGTTTACAAAGTTCACACCTGTCTTTTTGGGTAAGTTCATTATGCATTTCTTTACGGCATAGGTAGAATCTTTCAGTACGTACAGGTGTCCTGTGAAACCGAAGTCCTGTGAATTTTGCGGCACAAAAGTCAGATGTACACACGTATCTTTGTCCACCGTCAAAGTGTCCATCAGGTAATATTTGTAGAAGTTGATTCCTTCTTTGGCAATGGGGCTGGTAAAACGTCTTTGCAGCAGACGGATTTCGTCATCGTAGATGTTCACATTGGTAAAAACATCCTGTAATACCGTTCCGAGCATGTCACCTGTAGAAAAGAATTCATTGATACCATTGGAATTCATTCCTTTGATAATTGTCTTTTTGCTTTCCGGATCTTTGCGGAATACCGTTTGTGATGCAGTCTCCTGTATCGAGATAGGAAGAATAAGACTGTTAGTGGCTTCGGATACTTCGATCTGATCCAGAAGGAATGAATATTTCTTATAGATTCCTTTCTCCATTTTTTCGGGAGTGATGTCATTGAGAGACATCTTCATCTTCTCGTATTGGTCATACTGGTAATATTCGTTCTCATCCAGCCTTTGTGCCTTTTTGTGCTCGATGACTTTCCGCATAAAGTCCACGGCCGGGTTATTCTTTTTCGAATATTTCTCTTTCTTGGGTTTTACAACCACTTCCGTCAACATCACATCGTCCGGAGCCATCTGTACATTCAATACTTTTTGTCCCGGAGTGATTTTTATTACTTTCGTGCGGTAACCGACAGATGAGAATGTGACTTCGTTCCATCCTTTTCGCGTTTCAATCTGATACTCGCCGTTGGCGTTGGATACTCCGCCCACGCCTTTTCCTTCGTAATAAACCGAAATATACATTAAAGGCTCGTGCGTAATCGAGTCGGTGATAACTCCTTTTAACTGCGCAAAAGAGGATGCGGCAGAAAATACGAGCAAGAATAGTAAAATGTGCTTCTTATATCGTTGTTTCATCATATACTTCAACATGAGTCGGCAAAGTTAGTAAATAACTCTCGAATAGTTTGTTCTTAATAACCTTTTTTGTATTACTTTTGTCTCCTATAATTATGATTGATAATGATTTCTATACTGATACCTACTTACAATGCTGTTTGTTTGTCTCTGATCGAAAAGATGTACAAACAAGCAATCGCTTTGCGAATACCTTTTGAAATTCTGTTGGCAGATGACGCGTCATGCGAAAACATTCGTCAGCAAAATCGCAAAATGACAGAGTGGCAAGGATGTCGCTATCTGCAACAGGAAGAGAATCAAGGGCCTGCACGTATTCGTAATTATCTGGCTTCGGAAGCCCGATATCCTTATCTGTTGTTTCTGGATTCGGACGTTATGCCCGTATCGGATTCGTTTTTGGAGGAATATCTGCAAGTGGCGCGTACCGGCCGGGTGGTTTGTGGCGGATTCATTTATCCGCGTAAGAGTATTCCTGCCAATGCCATATTGCGTTATAAATACGGAATGGCTGTTGAAGAACAATCTGCCGGGCAGAGAAACAAGGAACCTTACAATCGATTTATCAGTATGAATTTTATGATATGCCGGGATGCTTTTCTGAAAGTCCGTTTTGATGAGACGTTTCATCTGGGATACGAGGATACTCTGTTTGGCATGCAACTGGAGCAGGCCGGAGTAGAGATTCTGCACATCGACAATCCGGTCTATCATCTGGTGGAAGAGAATAGTGAGCAATTTCTGATGAAAATCCGCCGGGCGGTCCGTAATTTGGACGGACATATCGAACAGATGCATTCGCATGTCAAGCTATTGCGGTGGTATGCTTGTGTAAAACGTTTAGGAATGGCTCCTTTGGTTGCTTTTCTGTTCCGGCAGATTGAAAAAAGACTGGTAAGCAATCTTACCAGCCGAAAACCTTCGTTGAAGCTTTTTGCTTTTTATAAATTAGGTTATTTGTGTAATTTCTTATCTCAAAAGAAACCTGATTAATGACGTGAACGCAAGAATCAGGACAACAAAATCTGTACAATTCTGTCGGCTGTCCGTCCGTCCCAGCGTTCGGGCAGTTCGCCGTGTTTCCATTCGTCCCGCATCAATACATCCATTGCTTTGCCCAGTGCCGCCGGGTCTTCTCCAACCAGTTCATTGGTTCCGATGCGCCAGGTTTCCGGGTGTTCGGAGTAGTTGTTAAGTGTAATGCAGGGGATTCCTAAAAAGGTGGATTCTTCGGCCACATTACCCGAATCCGTAATAATACCTTTGGCTTT
>ERZ824473.3597-NODE-3597-length-15047-cov-3.629002_pt1 | contig 15047 bp, 10 predicted proteins | sample MGYA00519874_ERZ824473 | MGnify/ENA primary metagenome ERZ824473 (study PRJEB31778, sample SAMEA3449151) | human gut metagenome | biome: human gut; feature: human-associated habitat; material: faeces | place: United Kingdom | collected 2010/2012 ... | reverse complement strand
GTGGATGAAGAGACGTGGGAGGCGGCGAGAGAGAAAAGGAAGAGGACGGGGGTTAGATTTGTTAAAACTCATAGTCTGGAGCATGAACATATTTTAACTGGATTAATCAGATGTCCTCTTTGCGGCGGTGGAATGAGTGGAACTGTTCAGCGACGGCAGAATAAGAAAACTGGGGAATACAAAGATACATTTTATTACAGATGCCATCACAGAAAAAAAGTTGATGGAAAGATTTGTGACTACAAGCCGATGCTGAACCAGAAAATGTTTAATGCAGAAGTAGAGGAATTTATCCGGTATATGGTTGCGGGGGATGAGTTCCGAAAGTTTGTGCAGGAGAAACTGGAAGAGAAGGTGGATGTTTCTGCTTTGGAAACTGAGAGGGAGCAGCTGCAGAAACAGCTGAAACAGGTACAAGGGTCGAAACTGAAACTGATACAGATGCTGGATCGTCTGGATACTGGGGATAAGCATTATACGAGAAAATACCAGGATATGCAGGACAGGCTGGATAACCTGTATGATAAGGTGGCAGAGTTTGAGAAGGCGATGAAAGATATTGATGCTAAGATTGGGGCATCTTACGGGAAAGAAATTACGGGTAAAAAATTGTATGAATTTCTTCTGGATTTTGATATACTGTATGATAAAATGACAGATATGGAAAAGAAAGAATTTATGAATACATTTATTGAGAAGATTGAATTGAAGAATGAAACTGTTAATAATGGGACAGGTCAGGGGTCACGCATTGAACATATTGATCTTGCGTTTCCGGTGTATTATGGAGATTGTAAAGGGACAAGAATTCGTATGCCCGAAGAAAACACAGTCGAAGTCGTCTGTCTCCTGGAAAACCGCAGAACCCGTCCGGGGAAACGAAACAGCGGGAGAGTTTGACAAAAAATACGATATTATCGAGGAAAAAGTATGAATAAGAGCAGGAGAACTTTATGCAGACATGTGGGGCTGGCATTATGTCTGCTGATGATCTTTACAGTACTTCCGGTTCCTGTGGCTGCTTCGGAAACGAAGACAGATACAGAATCGAAAACAGTCAGGGTAGGTTGGTATCCGGATTCCTATCATATTACCGGTGAAAATGGTGAACGAAGCGGATATGGTTATGAATACGAACAGGCAGTTGCCGCCTATACAGGCTGGAATTACGAATATATAAAAGGCGACTGGGGAGAGCTTGTGGAAAAGCTCCAAAATGGCGAGATCGACCTGATGGCTGCACTCTCCTATACCGATGAACGTGCTGAGACGATGCTGTTCTCAGATCTCCCCATGGGAAAAGAAAAATATTATCTGTATGCAGATCTTACAAATACGGATATTTCTCCGTCAGATCTTTCTACCCTGAATGGCAAAAGGATCGCGGTAATGGAAGAGAGCGTACAGGGAACTCAGTTTCGCGAATGGGAAGAAAAGCAGAATATAAAGACACAGCATTTGGATGTGGACAGCTTTGAACGGGCGAAAAAAATGGCCGGGAATCGGGAGATTGACGGAGTGATATCTACAGAGACTCCTGCCTGGGTTGAAGCCGGAATGTCAGCGGTTGTGACGATCGGTGGCTCTGATATTTATTATGGCATCAGCAAAGACCGTCCGGATCTGAAAGAAGAACTGGATGCAGCCATGCGTTCCATGGAGTATGATAAACCATTTTACGGCGATGAACTTTACCAGAGATATCTTTCTGCACAGTCTGTTGCCGTCCTTTCCAGTGAAGAAAAGGAATGGCTGGAACAGCACGGTGAGATAGGTGTGGGATTTCTGAATAACGACCAGAGTTTCAGTACTTTTGACAAAGAAAGTGGTGAAATGACGGGTGTGATCAACGATTATATTAAATATGCAGTGGACTGTCTGGGAAACAGCAGCCTGAAGTTTAATATAGAAGGCTTTGACTCCCAGGAAGAACTGATCCAGGCATTAAAAGACGGCAGGATCGACATGATCTTTCATACCAGCCAGAACCCTTATGCTGCAGAACAAAATGACATGGCCCTGTCCAATACGGTCCTTGTTTCCAGTCTGGCAGCAGTGACCGGTAAAAGGTCCTTTGATGAAAATGAAGAAAACAGCGTTGCTATACCGAAAAGTGATCTGAATTTAAAATGGTTTATTTCCTATAATTATCCGACATGGAAAATTATGGAGTATGATTCCTTTGAGGATGCAAGAAAAGCCGTACAGGATAAAAAGGCAGACTGTTTTCTTTCCAGTTCAGGCCGGGTGACAGAATATGTCAATGACAAAAAGCTTTACAGTGTTTTTCTGACGCATCCGGACAATATATCCTTTGCAGTCAGCCGGGGAAATTCCGTCCTTCTGTCGATTCTGAATAAGACTTTGAAGTCTATGCCTACATCCAAACTTACAGGTGCACTGTCTGCCTACGATAATGCTTCCCAGAAGGTTACTCTGCTGGATTTCATAAAGGAGAATCTGCTGGCAGTGGCAACTTTGTTTATCTGTGTATTTCTGGCTGTATTGCTGATCATACTTGGTATCCTGCAGAAAGCCAGGATTGCAGAGGCAAAAGCCAAAAGAGCAGCCAGACAGTCTTATGAACTGAACCAGAAACTGAAAGAAAGCCATCATGAACTGGAGACTGCCCTGATGCATGCGGAAAGTGCAAACTCGGCAAAAACCACATTTTTGAATAATATGTCCCATGATATCCGGACCCCTATGAATGCCATTATAGGATTTACATCTCTGGCGGCTTCTCATGTAGATAATAGGGAGAAAGTAAAAGAATATTTATCCAAAATCTCCACTTCCAGTGAACATCTGCTTTCACTGATCAATGACATTCTCGACATGAGCAGAATAGAGAGCGGAAAAGTGAAGATCAATGAGAATCCGCTGAACCTTCCGGAACTGCTCCACGACATACGAACGATTGTACAGCCCAATATTACTTCCAAGCAGTTGGATTTTCTGATTGATACCGTAGATGTAAAAAATGAAGATATTATTGCGGACAAACTGAGGCTGACGCAGATCCTGTTGAACATTCTGAGTAATGGAATCAAATTTAACAGGACAGGTGGAACAATCAGTTTAAGAATCCGGCAGCTGAAATCTGCACCCACAGGATATGGAAGCTATCAGTTTATTATCCGGGATACCGGAATTGGCATGAAGCCGGAGTTTCAGGAACATATATTTGAATCCTTTACCAGAGAAGAAACCTCAACGGTAAGCGGAATCCAGGGAACCGGCCTTGGAATGGCGATCACCAAGAATATTGTAGATATGATGGGAGGTACCATCACAGTAAAAAGTGAAGAAGGACAGGGCAGTGAATTTACTGTAAATCTGACCTTTAAATTATGTGGCGAAGCAAAAAGCTACGAAAAGATTGAACAGCTTCAGGGCCTTAAAGTTCTGGTTGCAGACGATGATACAGATACCTGTCTCAGCATTTCCGGCATGCTGACAGAAATAGGTATGCGGTCAGAATGGACGGTTTCCGGAAAGGAAGCGGTGATCCGGGCGAAGCATTCCATGGAAATGGGTGATGAATTTTACGCATATATCATTGACTGGCTGATTCCGGATATGAACGGAATTGAAACGGTAAGACGTATCCGACGGGTTATCGGGGACAGCAGCCCGATCATCATACTGACTGCATATGACTGGTCAGATATAGAAGAGGAAGCAAAAGAAGCAGGTGTAACTGCCTTCTGCGAAAAGCCACTGTTTATGTCGCAGCTGCGGGAATTGCTTACGAATCCTGTTCCTAAGAACAAAGAACCGGAAAAAAGAGGATGTATTTACAGGGGAAAAAGAATTCTTCTGGTAGAAGACAATGAACTGAATCAGGAGATTGCGCAGACAATCCTGGAAGATGCAGGATTTATGGTTGAGACAGCCGGTGATGGTGTGGTCGCGGTCAAAAAAATGGAACAGGCAGTTCCGGGACAATACGATCTGATTCTGATGGACATCCAGATGCCTGTTATGAATGGCTATGAAGCTGCAAAACAGATTCGTTCATTAAAAAACAGAGAAACAGCGTCTGTACCGATTGTTGCAATGACGGCAAATGCGTTTGAGGAAGACAGAGAAAAATCCTACGAAGCCGGTATGAATGGATATCTGGCAAAACCTGTCAGTGCGGAAGCTTTGATCAATACGATTGATAAGATTATGAAAGATAACTGACAGAACATTAACCGATATGTATATAAATGAATGTAAAAACTGACCAGGGGCCTGTTATACAGCCTTCTGGTCAGTTTTTACATACAAAGCAGAGAGATGATCATTTTAGGAATCAATCATATTTTGGGCAGTTCACAGTGATATGCGATGCCAAGGGGTGTAACGAGAAGAGGATGTACAGGTCTGTACACAGGAAGTTTCAGTTTCTTCTCAAAAACGGTTGTAAATTCTTTAAACATGGAAGATCCGCCTACAACGTAAACAGCCGGAACCTGATAACCATGGAGAAATTTTTCGGTAATAACAGCCATTTTTTCAACGGTTGCCTTGATTACAGGAAAAATTTCATCTTCTTTTTCCGGAGTGGTCTTTAAAATTTCCGCTTCCTCATAAGGGATTTTATAGTGTCCGGCCACAGTCATGGTCATATGGCTGCCTCCGGTAGCCTCATCGTCTGTGTAAATGACTTTGCCATCTTTCAGGATACTGATGCCGGTTGTACCGCCGCCCACATCTACAACGGCGCCGTCTGTAATTTTGAGGACAGCAGCGGCAGCGGTAGGCTCGTCTACGATATTGGTAACCTCAAAACCTGCACCTTCCAGGACATAACCGATGCTTTTGACACTGCCTTCCGAAACACCAGGAGGGATGGCAGCTGCACCGTAGGTAAGTTCTGTGCCAAGCTTTTCTTCCAGTTCATTTTTAAGCTTTGTTACAAGCTGGACGGATTCGTAATAATTAACGATCACCCCATCCTGAATGGCATGGGACGGTGCGGAAATTCCGGCGATGGGACGGTTGTTCCGGTCAACGACAGCAAGAACGGTGTTGGCAGTACCAAGGTCAATGCCCGTTTTCAGACGGCCGCGGAATTTTTTGCATTCACCGGTTTCCACAAGTTCTGCGAAATTGGACAAAGTTCTGTTTTTTAATTCCATTCAAAATACTCCATTTCTTTCGGACAAGGACAAAAAAGATTTTGTCCCTGATATGAATTTTAATAATTACGACCGGTAAAGATGGCAACGGATCTGGGCCGCATGCAGAAATCGTGCTCAATACGTGGCTCCTGGCTTTCTTCATAGAAATAACGGCCATCTCCGTCCCCAAATGTGTTGACACAGAGATACCATGCACCAGGGCGTGCAAGTTCCGGAAGCGTAACCGTTACATCTTCCCAGTATGCGTTGATAACGATGTAGATCAGGTCATCGGCGCCTTTGCTCTTATCATAACCTGCAAAGCTTACGGCGAAGGTGTGGGCATCTCTTGGGATGGTCACATCCCTTGCATCAATGTTATGGGTGTGTATGCTTTCCATACCGCATACTGCGTTTGGAAGCTTGCGGGAGATGACAGGGTGGTCTTTTCGGAACTGGATCATATATTTGAAAAATTCGAAAAGATCGTGATTTTTCTCCAGAAGATTCCAGTTGATCCAGGAAGTTTCGTTATCCTGGCAGTAGGTGTTGTTGTTTCCGTGTTTGGTGTTTCCGAATTCGTCACCTGCAAGGAACATCGGGGTTCCGCGGCTGGACATCAGTACCGCGCAGGCGTTTCGGATCATGCGGAAGCGGAGGGAAAGGACTTCCGGATTGGTGGAATCACCCTCTTCTCCACAGTTCCAGCTGCGGTTGTCGTTGGAACCATCTGTGTTGTTCCAGCCGTTTGCCTCGTTGTGTTTCTCGTTGTAGGAATAGAGATCGTACATGGTGAATCCGTCGTGACAGGTGAGGAAATTGACGCAGGAATTGTATCCTGCATAGTTGTCATTGTGATCGGAATAAAAACCGCCATACAGGTCACCGGAACCGGAAATGCTCCATGCAGCGTCCCAGGCGTTCCAGAAATCTCCCTTCAGGAAAGAACGGAGGCAGTCACGGTAACGGCCGTTCCACTCAGCCCATCTGCGGCTGGCAGGGAAAGAACCAACCTGATACAGTCCGCCGGCATCCCAGGCCTCTGCGATCAGCTTGACATTTCGAAGAACCGGATCGTAAGCAAGAAGTTCCAGAAGTGGCGGGTTGTTAAGAGGGGAACCGTCCTCATGACGTCCCAGGATACTTGCAAGGTCGAAACGGAAACCATCCACGCGGTAGTTGATGGTCCAGTAACGTAAACACTCCAGGATCATCTGACGCACGATCGGATGATTACAGTTCAGAGTGTTTCCACATCCGCTGAAATTGTAGTAATTTCCTTCCGGAGTCAGCATATAATAAACTTTATTGTCAAATCCTTTAAAGCAGAAAGTTTTTCCAAGTTCATTTCCTTCGGCAGTGTGGTTGAATACGACATCAAGAATTACTTCGATTCCATTTTCGTGGAGCTCACGGATCAGTTCCTTCAGTTCGGTTCCCTCACAGTTATGTTCTGCCTTGGAAGCATAGCTGGTGTTTGGGGAAAAGAAGTTAACGGAATTGTATCCCCAGTATTCCAGAAGACGCTTGCCGTTTACGGTACGGGCATTCATGTTCTCGTCGAACTCGAAGATAGGCATCAGCTCCACCGCATTGATTCCCAGTTCTTTGAGGTAAGGAATCTTTTCACGAAGACCGGCAAAAGTTCCCGGGTGTGTGACACCGGAAGAAGCGTCCTGTGTAAATCCGCGGACATGAAGTTCGTAGATGATCAGGTCACTGATCTTACGGGTGGACTGAGGCATGTCTTCCCAGTCGAAAGAATCGCGTACCACACGGGCGTGATAGCTTCCAATCTTCTGCTGTCCCCATTCGCGCTGACCGGCAACGGCTTTGGCATAAGGATCAAGAAGAACTTTTGTCTTATCGAAGATATGGCCTTTTTCCGGTTCATAAGGACCGTCGATGCGGTAGCCGTATTCCAGGTCTTCGATGTCCAGTCCCATGACGATCATGGAATAGACATCACCGATACGACAGGCATTGGGAAAAGGAAGAACTGCGAAAGGCTCCTCTTCTCCGGAGTGGAAAAGAAGAAGCTCGCAGGATGTACCGTGACGGGTATGTGTGGTAAAGTTGACTCCGTTGGAAAGGGGAGTAGCGCCATTTAATTCAAAAAAACCGGGACGTACAGGAAATCCCGCGATAATATCTGTGGGCCGGGATGTCAGTGTATTCTCAGAGAGCATAGTCTGATTCTGTGTTTTCATTTCCGGTATCCTCCTTGGTAGAATTTTTTACAAACAAAAAATATTATAACTGATTTTCAGAAAAAAGTACAGGCTGGTAACCTATGAAGTTCACGGGAGTTGACAGAGATTGCAGAAATGTGATAAAAACCTGTACAGAGATGAGGTGAAAAAGTGGAAGAAAAAAGAAGAGAAGAATGGGTGGCCATTTTAAGACAAAGCCGGCTCTGCAGAAACCTGGAAGAAAAAGAACTCCTAAACCTCATGGAGCAGGAAGGAACGGTACGGACTTATTCCAGAGGGGAGCGGATCTTTCAGGAAACAGACCGGCCGGATTCGGTTTACATGCTTCTTAACGGAAGTGTGATCATCGCAAAAGAGACATTTTCCGGAAAAAGGATCCTTCTGGCGCAGCTGGAAAATCCAGGGGCTCTGTTCGGGGAGGTTTATGCCTTTATGGAGAAAGCTTCCTATGACATGTATGTGGAAGCGCTGACGCAGGTTTCCGTTCTGATCATGAGCAGCCGGATCTTTACAGACAGGGAAGAAAATAGTTTAAGCCGGAAACTTCGGGAAAATCTTCTTGAGGTTTTTGCCGGGAAGGCTTACAATATGAACCGGAAGCTTCGGATCCTTGGAAGCGGCAGTCTCCGGGAGCGGATCGTTCGTTTCCTTGTGGAATGCCAGGACAGTGAAGGACAGATCCACATGAATCTTTCCAGAGAAGAGATGGCGGATTATTTAAACATTACCAGGCCGTCTCTTTCCAGAGAACTGGGAAAGATGCAGGAAGAAGGAATTCTGGAACTTGACAGGCGTCAGATCCTTGTGAAAGATCAGGAAAGAATGGAGTTATATCTGTAAGGTAACATATGTTACCGAAGAATCTCCGGGATTTTTGTATGATGTCAGTGAAAACAAAAACATTTGCAGAAATATAAAAATCAGGGAGAGATGATATCATGATAAGAAAGATCGTACACATTGACGAAGAGAAATGCAACGGCTGTGGTGCCTGCACAGCTGCCTGCCACGAAGGAGCTATTGTCATGGCTAGTGGCAAGGCGAAACTGATCCGGGATGATTACTGTGACGGACTGGGAGACTGTCTTCCGGCCTGCCCTGCCGATGCGATCCGCATTATAGAGCGGGAAGCCGCAGATTATGACGCGGAGGCAGTGGAAAAAAGAATGAAGCTTAAGAAAACAGAGGCCTCGATGCCAGCAGGGAAGCCACACGTGTGCCCCGGAAGTATGGCAAGAAGCCTTAATAAAAAGCAGGAACCGCCGGTGCAGGCAGAGCAGAAAGAAGTTCCCCAAAATGCAGGGGAACAGACAAGCCGTCTTGCCCAGTGGCCCGTACAGATCAAACTGGTTCCTGTCAATGCACCATATTTTGAAAATGCACAGCTTCTGATCGCGGCAGACTGTACTGCCTACGCTTATGCAGGTTTTCATGAGAAATTCATGAAAGATCATGTGACGCTGATCGGATGCCCCAAACTGGATGAGGGAGATTATGCAGATAAGCTTGCAGAGATCATAGGAAATAATTCCATCCGGAGTATCCGTATCGTCCGCATGGAAGTTCCCTGCTGCGGAGGCATCGAGAATGCAGTGATCCGTGCCATGGAGCGAAGCGGAAAGATGATCCCATGGCAGGTAGTGACCATTGCCTGTGACGGCACGATCAGGGAGGAGCTGTAAGGAAAGGAATAAAAACAGCATGAGTGAAGAAACACTGGAGATTTCTTTTGATGAAATAGAGAAGGAACGGGAAAAATATCTTCTGGTAGATACCCGTGATAAAGTAACTGTGGAATATGGAATGATCCCGGGAGCGATTTCTGTTCCGGAACAGGAACTGGAAGAACGGGCAGAAGAACTGAAAGGGGATAAAATCCCGGTTCTTTACTGTACCAGAGGACTTTTCAGCCAGGAAGGGGCAGGGATGCTCCGGGAAAAGGGAATTCCCGCACGGAGTCTGAAAGGCGGATATACAGGATGGCTTTTTCAGCAGATGCAGAAAGAGTCCAAGAAAGGGGACAGTGAAGAAACGGAAAATGAGGCAATGGAACAGCGCCGGAAAGATATCGAGCTGAGCATCCGCAAGAAATTCCACAAGCAGCTGTTTTCCAGATTCGCCAGAGGGATCAATGACTATGAACTGGTGAAACCGGGAGATAAGATCGCGGTCTGTATTTCCGGCGGAAAGGATTCCATGTTGATGGCAAAACTGTTCCAGGAACTGAAACGTCATAACAAGTTTCCTTTTGAACTGGTATTTCTTGTGATGGACCCGGGATATAATGAGGCCAACCGTGCGGTGATCGAACACAACGCCAAACTTCTCGGAATTCCTATCACAGTGTTTGAGACTGAGATCTTTGATGCAGTTTACAATGTGGAAAAATCTCCGTGTTATCTCTGCGCCCGTATGCGAAGAGGATATCTTTACAGTAAGGCAAAGGAACTTGGATGCAACAAGATCGCTCTTGGCCATCACTATGATGATGTGATCGAGACGATCCTGATGGGAATGCTTTATGGAGCACAGGTACAGACTATGATGCCGAAACTCCACAGCACAAACTTCGAGGGGATGCAGCTGATCCGCCCCATGTATCTGATCCGTGAGGCAGATATCAAGCACTGGAGAGACTACAATGACCTGCATTTTATCCAGTGTGCCTGCAAGTTCACTGATACCTGTACTACCTGCCGTACAGACGGCACCAGTGTTTCCAAGCGAATGGAGATCAAAAATCTCATTGCGGAGCTTAAGAAGGTAAATCCCCATATTGAAAGTAATATTTTCCGAAGTGTGGAAAACGTGAATCTTCATACAGTCATTGCCTATAAAAAAGACGGCGTGAAACATTCCTTCCTGGAAGGATATGACGACTGAAAGATATAAATAATAAAAGCTGCCACCGGAGTTATGGGCCTGTTTGAGGCTTATGGTTCCGGAAGGCAGCTTTTGCTTTTTGAGTATATGGAATTATGGGGTAAATGCGTATTGAGAACATTTACGTAATCTATATGTTCTGCTTTGCAGAATGCTGGGCGCGGGCTTTTTCCCGCTGCCTGGTAAGATCATAATATTCATTAGAGACGATCCCACGGCTGGAAAGCGCTTCGTAAGTTTTCTGCTGTGCAGGGGTCATTTTCATTCCGATGGTGGAATTGACATCTGTCAGCACGCAGCCTGTTTTTTCTACCAGCCAGAAAAGAGCGGAATCATCATCCGGGATCATTTTCCAGATTTCATTCTCCGTATATGGTAAAAGGGCCATAAGGGTCTTCAAATGTCCGTCCTGGATTAGGCGGTAATCTCCATCCGGCATGATGATGCCGTCACCGTAGAGTTCTTTTTTCTTTTCCATTTCTTTCAGAAGTTCTTCTGTAAGTTTCATGATCGGCTCCTTGAGATTTGCTGCTTGGGGCAGCTTTTTTGTGCTGTTTTAACCGAATCAAGGAAGTCCCCTGCGGGGTTGCGAATATCCGTTTGACTACGAGTTAAAAAAATAACGAACAGCGCCTATATTGTATGAAGAGAAGATCAAAATGTCAATAGGTTAAAAAATATTTTTAGCTGTTTAACAAGAGTTACAATTGTGCAATATGGATATTTTTTCGGAATGATGCGTTAAATCTATGTAAAATTCGTCGTAAAACAGGGACTCCTGTGGTATAATAAGAATATTCAAAAAATTCGAGGAAGGAAGATGCAGATGTTAAAAAACTGGAACCCGGAACAGATTCCGGAAAAAGAGGATATCAAAGTGCGTTTAAGTGCTGCAAGAACCAGATTATATGAGCTGCAGATGGCTCTAAAGGAGCATAAGATTCCGGTGATCGTGTTGTTTGAAGGCTGGGGAGCTTCCGGAAAAGGCAGTACCATAAGTAAAGTGATCAAGAATATCGATCCCCGTTTTTTTAAAGTCGCAACTATGTCAGCGCCTACAGAAGAGGACCTTCGGAAACCATTTCTTTACCGGTATTTTAAGGAGATCCCGGAAGCCGGTAAATTTACATTCCTGGATTCCGGATGGATGGATCAGACCTGCCGGGAGCGCATGGACAAAAAACTGAAAGGGGATGATTATGTAAAACGGGTTGACAGCATCCGCAGATTTGAACGGCAGCTGACGGATAACGGATACGTACTTCTGAAATTCTTTATGCAGATCGACCGGAAAGATCAGGAGAAACGTATGGGCATCCTTCTGGAAAGCAAAGATACCCGATGGAGAGTGAATGAATACGATCTCTGGCAGAATGATCACTACAAGAAATGCAGAAAAGTTTTTGACCAGTATATGCAGGATACCAACACTTCTTCTGCTCCGTGGTATATCGTAGATGCCAGTGACCGGAAATGGGCGGAATTACAGGTACTGGAAACCATGATCAGCAACATCGAGGTTGCCATGGAGAACAGCAAACATGCTGTGCCGATTCTCCAGAATGTTTTTCCTCTGGTGGAGATGCCGAAATTAAGCGAGATCCCTCTGGATGGAAAAGAAGTGGGAGACGAAGAGTACAAGGCAGAGCTTAAAGAACTCCAGGCGAAGCTCGGAAGCCTGCATAATCGGCTCTACCGCAAAAGAGTGCCGGTGATCATCACCTATGAAGGCTGGGATGCTGCCGGAAAAGGCGGAAATATCAAGAGGATCACGGAAGCTCTTGATCCCCGTGGTTTTGAGGTACATCCCATCGCCAGCCCGGAACCTCATGAAAAAGCCCGTCATTATCTGTGGCGTTTCTGGACAAGGTTGCCTAAAGATGGACACATTGCCATATTTGACCGGACCTGGTATGGAAGAGTGATGGTGGAAAGACTGGAAGGTTTTTGCAGTGAGAACGACTGGAGACGTGCATACAATGAGATCAATGAATTCGAGAAGGAACTTTCCGACTGGGGTGCTGTGATCGTGAAATTCTGGGTCCACATTGATAAAGATACCCAGCTTGCAAGATTTAATGACCGCCAGAACAATCCGGAAAAACAGTGGAAGATCACAGATGAGGACTGGAGAAACCGTGAAAAATGGGATCAGTATGAAACCGCAGTGGATGAAATGCTGCAAAAGACCAGTACTGTTTATGCGCCATGGCATATCCTGGAATCGGTAGACAAAAAATATGCAAGGCTGAAAGCACTTCGGATCGTGATCGAAGAAATTGAGAAAGCGCTGAAATAACAGAAAACAGAAGTTGCCTGTGAATGCCCGTTTTATGCGGGTATAGACATGGAATCAACATAAAAAAATGCGGCAGGGTAACGGACATTATTTTATAAAAAGTTTTATAAAAGAGTGCCGGTGTATATTCTGCCGCAATGATTTTGTTATGGGTTACATAGTCAATGCAGATGGTTTTATCTGTCTGGTATAGCGTTTTGGTTAATTCCTGAGATAATTCCGCATACTGCGAAGGGCATGTTTTTCTAGGCGGCTGACCTGGGCCTGGGAGATCCCGATCTCATCGGCAACTTCCATCTGGGTTTTTCCTTCGTAGAAGCGGAGATCAATAATGTGTCGTTCCCGTTCTCCCAGCCGGTTCATGGCGTCCCGGAGAGAAATATCTTCCACCCAGTTTTCCTCCCGGTTCTTTTTGTCGCTGATCTGATCCATGACATAGAGAGTATCTCCTCCTTCGGAATACACCGGCTCAAAAAGGCTCACCGGGCTCTGGATCGCATCCATGGCATAGACGATCATTTCCTTGTCAATGCCGATCTCATCAGCGATCTCCGCGATGGTAGGCTCTTTGAGATGCTGCCGCATATAGTTTTCCCTGGTGTAGATGGTTTTGTAGGCGATATCCCGCAGAGAGCGGCTGACCCGTATGCTGTTGTTATCCCGGAGATATCTTCGGATCTCACCGACGATCATAGGAACTGCATAGGTAGAAAACTTTACCTGAAGGGTGGTATCAAAATTATCGATTGCTTTGATCAGACCAATGCATCCGATCTGAAAGAGGTCATCCGGGTTTTCGTTGCTGTTTTGAAAACGTCTGATCACACTTAAGACAAGGCGAAGATTGCCTTTGATGTACAATTCTCTGGCTTCTTCATCGCCAGCTTTGATTCTTTTGAAGAGCTCATCCTTTTCTTCCTGGTTGAGAACAGGAAGCGTTGAGGTATTTACTCCGCAGATTTCAACTTTATTCAGTGCCATCTTAGAATCCTCCTTGTCTTGTCAGTACATTAAGATGATTCTCAGAGGGCGGTTGAAATATACTTTTCCGGGGAAAATATAAAAAATAAAGGGCCTTGACAAATGTAGTCGGTTCAGTCTCCTCCCAGCCGTTTTTCATCACGGAAATCAACAAGGATGATATCTTCACCAATCTGGCGGATGCAGTCCCAGGGGATGATGCATTCACTTTCTCTTGAAAAACACCAGCAGAATTTCCCGGGTTCCGGCATGATCAGGGCTTTCAGCCGGGCGGTTTCACAGCAGAATTCCACATCAAGAGGACAGCCAAGGCTACGGCAGGTGTGGATATTGATCACTTCTTTCTGTTTCAGTTCGCAGATACGCATAAATTCATCACCTGATATGATTTTATGGAAAATCTGTAAAATTTATGCAAGTCCGATTATTGACACATTATATGCATTTATTCTATAATAAAAACAAATTTAGTAATGATTTTTTGATCCGGAAAGGGGGAGAGTTCCGTGAGATGTCCGTTCTGTAACCAGGATAATACAAGAGTTGTAGATTCCAGACCTGTAGAGGATACCAATTCTATCCGCCGCCGCCGTCTCTGTGATGCCTGCGGAAAGCGTTTTACAACTTATGAGAAGGTGGAAACGATTCCACTGACTGTGATCAAGAAGGATCAGAACCGGGAGAGCTATAAACGTTCCAAGATCCAGGATGGTGTTCTTCGTGCCTGCTATAAACGCCCCATTCCCATTGAGAGAGTGGAAGAGATGATCGATTCCATAGAAGGGGATATTTTCCGGTCAGAAGATCGTGAGATCAGCAGCACCAAGATCGGAGAGATCGTCATGGAGCATCTGAAGGATCTGGATGCTGTGGCATATGTACGTTTTGCGTCTGTATATAGGGAATTTAAAGATGTCAGTACCTTTATGGACGAGCTGAAGAAACTGATCAACTGAAAAACTCATAATAACATATAAAAAAACAGGGACCTCATGGGGAAAATTCCTCTGCGGTCCCTGTTATAATTTATGTTAATGATTCAGGAAACTTAAATTAAACAATACCCTGAGCTTTCATAGCGTCAACAACTTTTTCGAAGCCGGCGATGTTTGCACCTACAACATAGTTGTCTTCCATACCGTAACGTTTAGCAGCGTCATCAGCTTTGTGGAAGATGTCGATCATGATGTTGTGAAGTTTCTCATCAACCTCTTCTCTTGTCCAGGAAAGTCTCATGGAGTTCTGGCTCATCTCCAGTGCGGATGTGGCAACACCGCCAGCGTTTGCGGCTTTACCAGGCATGAAGAGAACACCGTTCTCCTGAAGGTATGTTGTTGCATCAAGAGTAGTAGGCATGTTAGCACCCTCAACGACATATTTGCAGCCGTTTGCAACCAGTGTTTTAGCTCCGTCAAGACCAAGCTCGTTCTGAGTAGCACATGGAAGGTAGATATCACATTTGATATTCCAGATGCCAAGTCCCTCTGTGTAAGTAGCACCCTCAACACGGTCAGCGTACTCTTTGATACGTCCACGTTTAACTTCTTTGATGTCTTT